>Ga0307933_1000060_pt1 | contig 98815 bp, 88 predicted proteins | sample OrgLakmetageno88_FD_201811 | JGI IMG/M metagenome (GOLD analysis project Ga0307933, IMG submission 201811) | Saline water microbial communities from Organic Lake, Antarctica - #88 | ecosystem: Environmental > Aquatic > Non-marine Saline and Alkaline > Saline | place: Antarctica: Organic Lake...
TCGACGGAGGTCTGCCGGAGATGGCGAAGCAAATTACGCGAAACCACTCTGACGCATGGGGTTCATTTTTTCGCGTCCTTTCGTATTTTTCGTAGTAGAAATTCTGGGTGTATGGTTAGTTTATTTTATCTTCGCTAGAGAGGGGAGTTTAGGAGGGGAGGCTCAGGTTTTGTGGAGAATAATTTTAGTAGAGATAGCCAGCGGATACCATCTTTGAGTCGGGACTGGTGCTTTATTTATCTACGTAAATTAACGGTTGGATTCATTTAGGATAAATCAGCCCCAAGTTATCCCCGATTTCTACACTTGTATTTCGTGACATAAATAATTCCTCCGGTGGCCTGCCAATATGTCGCAAATACTGGCACAATGTCAATTCCTCCATTTCTATTTGCTACGCAAAAAAAGTGGATGAGTGGAAGTCGTGCCGTTATCGGACAAAAATTACCCCTCAGGCCGCTTAAACACTGGGATTTTTCGGTTTTTACTGCTAGAACTTCATTTTAATCGCGGGAATTACCGACAGAATTTGTTTATAAGTTAACGAAACAGTTCCCCAAGGACCCACTCGCCAATCCTCACTGTCGGCAAAGCCGACTCCTTCCTCCCCACTTTCAACTCTACACTCCCTAATGGATTTGAGTATTCTAAACAACATCCCCGAGAAGCAACGATCCGCGACTCAACTCGTCGCCGAGTTACTCAAATCCCAAGGCGGCCGCGCCCTCCTCGTCGGCGGTTGCGTGCGCGATGGCCTCCTCGGCATCCCGGCCAAGGACATCGATATCGAAGTTTACGGCCTCGATGCCGACGCCGTCGAAGCTGCGCTCAAGCCCCACTTCCGCCTCGATACTGTCGGGCGCGCCTTCGGCGTCTTTATCCTTAAAGGCCTTGATATCGACATCGCCCTGCCCCGCCGCGAGTCCCGCATCGGCCCCAAGCACACCGATTTCCAAGTCGAGGGCGACCCCAGCATGTCGCCCCGCGAGGCCGCCTCTCGGCGTGATTTTACGGTCAACGCCATCAGCTACGATCCCCTCACCAGCGAGCAGCTTGACCCCTACCACGGCGTCGCCGATCTCAAAGCCCGCCGCCTGCGCCACGTCTCCGAAGCCTTCAGCGAAGACCCGCTGCGCGTGCTGCGCGGCATGCAGTTTATCGCCCGCTTCGATCTCGCAGCCGCCCCCGAGACCATTGCCCTCTGCCGCGCGCTCACCCCCGAGCACCTCCCGATGGAGCGCCTGTGGGAGGAATGGAAAAAGCTCCTGCTAAAAGGCCAACGAATTGGCAAAGGCCTGCGCTTCCTGCAAGACTGCGGCTGGCTGCAACACTTCCCCGAGCTCGCCGCCCTCGACGGCTGCGCCCAAGAACCCAAATGGCACCCCGAAGGCGACGTTTGGGTGCACACTTGCCACTGCCTCGATGCCTACGCCGCCCACCGCATCGGCGAGGAGTGGGAGGATCTCATCGTCGGGCTCGCGGTGCTCTGCCACGACCTCGGTAAACCCGACACCACCTACACCGACGAGGACGGCCGCATACGCAGCCCCCGTCACGACGTGCTCGGCGTGCCCGTGGCCAAGCGCTTTCTAGAGCGCATCACTCGCCAGAAAAAAATCTTTGAAGAGGTGCTGCCACTCGTCGAGCAGCACATGCGCCCGCTCGCCCTCTACCGCGACGGCGCCGGCGACTCCGCCATCCGCCGCCTAGCAGCCCGCGTCAAACGCATCGACCGCCTAGTCCGCGTCGCCCACGCCGACAAAAACGGCCGTCCGCCTCTCAAATCCGACGACTACCCCGAAGGCCAATGGCTGCTCGAAAAAACCGCTGCGCTCGCCATCCAAGACAACGCACCGAAGCCCATTCTGCTAGGCCGCCATCTGATAGAACTCGACATCAAGCCAGGCCCCAATTTTGGCAAAATCCTAGACCGCGCCTACGAGGCCCAACTCGACGGCGCCTTCATCGACGAACCCACCGGCCGCGACTACTTAAAGAAACTCGTCTCTGAGATTTTGTAGGTTGGAGTCCCGCCTTTAGGCGGCCGCAGAGCATAAGCCAATCAGACGCGACCGCCTAAAGGCGGCCGCAGCGCATAAGCCAATTAGACGCGACCGCCTAAAGGCGGGACTCCAACCCATCCAAGCACATTTGACAAAAATGCTGCACTCAGGCAACGTTTAACAAAGCAGACAGAAAGTAAGAATGTCTTACCTATGCCCATAAAACCCGTGCGCAATTTGTAATTCAGCCCGGCTGCGAGCGGCCCATTCTTTCGGTTGGTTCAGGCCGCAAGATAACTGACAGCGATCTACTCGATCCATTGGATGACGATGGCTGACTCCCCCGACTACTTATTGGACGTCAACGTGCTGCTTGCTCACGCGCTACTAAATTAGAGGGGCCTATTTGGCAGGGCAACATGCCATCTTGGGCATAGGGATGGCGGTCTTCGCAGTCGCGGTCGGTGCGATTACGCCAGTCGCGGTCGGTGCGATTACGCCAGTCGCGGTCGGTGCGATTACGTCAGTCGCGGTCGGTGCGATTTCCGCAGTCGCTGCAACCGTAGCTTTGTCTTCGTAGCCAGCTTTGTCACCACAAGCAGCCATATCGCCGCAATCTTTCTTGTCGGCACAAGCAGCCATATCGCCGCAATCTTTCTTGTTGATACGAGCAGCCATATCGCCGCAATCGGCCTTGTCGCCGTAGCCAGCCTTGTCGCCGTAACCAGCTTTGTCGCCGTAACCAGCCTTGTCACAGCAGGAAGATTTTCCTGCGGAGCAGTTGGCCGCATGGGCAGAGACCGCGGCAAAAATAAATATAAGAGGAAGGAGTAATGTTTTCATGGTAACGTTGTTTTAATCTAGCTTGTAAGAGAGAACTTATGTTTTAGGGCGAACCGCCATAGGCGAGAAAACATTATCGAAATATTATTCCAAACTATTTTGCAAGTTCTATCCGCTCGAAGCTCAGGCTGAGTCCAGTCGCGGGATCGATTTCGATTAAACAGCCCGAAAGCCGCACATCCCCCTCCGCCACTGGGAAGCGTCGCTTCATACCATCGAGGAAAGTGGCCACCACGTGCGCTACATCGCGCCCGAGCACCGAAGCGTAAGGGCCACACATGCCCGCATCGCTCAAATACGCAGTGCCGCCAGGCAAAACACGCCCGTCCGCCGTCGGCACATGGGTGTGGGTGCCCACCACCGCTGCCGCGCGCCCGTCTAGGTGCCAGCCTAGTGCGATTTTCTCCGAGGTCGCCTCCATGTGCGCCTCCACGAAGACAGCGTCGCACTGCGCAGCCAGCTCAACCAGCTTAGCATCAGCCGTGTGGAAGGGGCAGCTGGATTTAAGCGTCAAATAGTTGCGCCCCAGCACCGTAAAGATCCCCAGCCGAAAGCCATCCTTCTCCACCACCAAATGAGTGCGCCCAGGGTTTTGCTCCGGTAAATTGGCCGGGCGGCAGACCCGCTCCAGCTCATCGATCTCATTTTCAAAATTCTTCTGATCCCAGACATGATCGCCCAGCGTGATAGCATCGACCCCCGCCGCGAGCAACTGCTCGGCGATCTTTTTGGTAATGCCCGCCCCTCCCGCAGAGTTTTCTGCATTAGCGATCACGATGTCCACGCCCAACTCCTCACGCAGCAAAGCGATACGCTCCATCACAAAGGTGCGACCAGGCCGCCCAACGATGTCTCCTAAAAATAAAACCTTCGGCATCCCCAAATCATACAGCAAAAGAAATGAATTTAAAACTACCGATTCACATGGCATCGAAAGAAAAAAACAACACTTCCTCGTCACAGTAATTTGATTCTGCAACTTCCTTTTTACCGCTTCTTCGTGCTTGCATGGGAGTTCAAAAAAAACAGCCTTTCGCCAATTTATGCCAAAACGCACCGACATTCAGACTATTCTTATCATTGGTTCCGGCCCGATTGTGATCGGCCAAGCTTGCGAATTTGATTATTCCGGCACTCAAGCGTGCAAAGCATTGCGCGAGGAGGGCTACCGAGTGGTGCTAGTCAACAGCAATCCAGCCACGATCATGACCGATCCAGAGTTTGCCGATGTCACTTACATCGAGCCACTTACGATTGACGCCCTAGAAAAAATCATCATCAAAGAAAAGCCGGATGCCCTCCTCCCCACTCTCGGCGGGCAAACAGGGCTCAACCTCTCGATGGATCTGCACGATGCGGGCATCCTCGAAAAATATGGCGTTGAAATGATCGGCGCGAAGCCGGAAGCCATTATCAAGGGCGAGGCGCGCGACGTCTTTAAAAAAGCCATGCTCAAGATCGGCCTCGACGTGGCTCGCTCGGAGACAGTTAAGACGCTCGCCGACGCCCTCAAGGCGGCTGACGAGCTGATCGGCGAGTTCCCCATCATTATTCGCCCCAGCTTTACCCTCGGCGGCTCCGGCGGCGGTATCGCTTATAACCGTGAGGAGTATGAGCGCATGGTGCAAAACGGCCTCGATATGTCGCCCACCCACGAGGTGCTGGTCGAAGAGTGCCTGCTGGGCTGGAAGGAATACGAGATGGAAATCATGCGCGACCATAAGGATCAGTGCGTAGTCATCTGCTCGATTGAAAACTTCGACCCGATGGGCGTCCACACGGGCGACTCGATCACGGTGGCGCCGGCCATGACCCTGACCGATAAGGAATACCAACTTATGCGCGACGCATCCTTCGCCTGTATCCGCGAAGTCGGCGTCGAGACCGGCGGCTCGAATATCCAGTTTTCCGTCAACCCCGCAGACGGCCGTATGGTCGTGATCGAGATGAACCCGCGCGTGTCGCGCAGTTCGGCACTCGCCTCGAAAGCAACTGGCTTCCCTATCGCCAAGATCGCGGCCAAGCTGGCGGTCGGCTACAGCCTCGACGAGCTGCAAAACGACATCACCCGCGAGACACCGGCCAGCTTTGAGCCGACCATCGACTACGTGGTCACGAAGATCCCCCGTTTCACTTTTGAAAAGTTCATCGGTGCGGACACCACCCTCACTTCCGCCATGAAGTCGGTGGGTGAGGCCATGGCCATCGGGCGCACCTTTAAAGAGTCTTTCCAGAAAGCGCTGCGCTCACTCGAAATCGGAGCCAAGGGCTTCGTCGGCCCGCCAAAGTTTGCCGAAAAGATCACCGACATGCAGGCCATCCGCCAAGGCATCGCCATCCCCACCTGCGAGCGCGTGTTCTGGCTGCGCCATGCCTTTCTCAATGGGATGAGCGACGAGGAAATCCACGACCTCAGCAAGATCGACCCTTGGTTCATAGATCAACTGCGCCAACTGGTCGAAATCGAACTCGAACTCGGAGAGAGCAGCCTCGCTAAGCTGGACGAACCACTGATGCGCACAGCCAAGGAGGCAGGCTTCAGTGATTCATTGATCGCCGATCTGGTGCACTCGAATCGGCCATCCGTGCGCAAGCGCCGTGAGAAACTCGGCGTGATGACTCACTATCGCCTCGTCGATACCTGCGCGGCCGAGTTCGAAGCGTTCACGCCTTACTACTATTCTTCTTACGGTTCGGAAAATGAGATCTCCGTCTCTGATAAGAAGAAGATTATGATCCTCGGTGGCGGCCCCAACCGCATCGGGCAAGGAATCGAGTTTGACTATTGCTGTGTGCACGCCTCTTTCGCGCTGCGCGAGGCCGGCTACGAGACTATCATGGTCAACTCCAATCCCGAGACCGTCTCGACCGACTACGACACTTCGGATAAACTTTTCTTCGAGCCACTCACGCTCGAAGACGTGCTCGAAATCTACAGCCAGTCGAAGTGCGACGGCGTGATCGTGCAATTCGGCGGTCAGACTCCGCTCAACCTCGCATCCGAGCTCGAAGCCCACGGCGTCAACATTATCGGCACTTCGCCCTCGATGATTGATGCAGCTGAAGACCGTAATCTTTTCCGCGACATCCTCGACCGCGTCGGACTCAAGCAGCCCGAAAATCGCATCGCCCACTCACTGGATCAAGCCTACGAACTGGCCGGCGAGATCGGCTTCCCGATTCTTCTCCGCCCTTCCTTCGTGCTCGGCGGTCGCGGTATGTTTATCGTCTATGATATGGACGAGATGAAGAAGATCGTGCGTGAAGTGTTCGATGTCGCCCCTGGCACCCCCGTGCTGCTCGATAAGTTCCTAGAGGACGCTTACGAACTCGACGTCGACTGCATCTCCGACGGCGAGACCACCGTGATCGGCGGCATGTTGCAACACGTCGAATTCGCCGGCGTCCACTCCGGCGACGCCGCCATGGTCATGCCCCCACACACCCTCTCGGCTGAGATGTTGGATAAAGTTCGCACCGCTAGCTACGCGCTGGCAAAGGAGCTACAAGTCATCGGCCTAATGAATGTTCAATACGCAATCAAAGACGACGAGCTTTACATCATCGAAGTCAATCCCCGCGCCTCGCGCACCGTGCCCTTCGTCTCCAAGGCGATCGGCGTGCCACTGGCTAAGCTGGCCGCCCGCATCATGGCGGGCGAAAAGCTGGTCGACCTCGGCTTCACCGAAGAGATCATCCCTCCCTACTGGGCGGTCAAAGAGTCCGTTTTCCCCTTCAATCGCTTCCCCGGAGCGCCCATTATGCTGGGGCCAGAGATGCGCTCGACCGGCGAAGTCATGGGCGTGGATAAAGACCTCGGCGTGGCCTTCGCCAAATCGCAAATGGCGGCTAAGCCCGCACTGCCCGATTCCGGCGACGTCTTTATCAGCGTTAAAGACAGCGATAAAAAGCGCGCCGTCGAGATTGCCAAGGGACTTAGCGAGCTAGGCTTCGGCATCCTCGCGACAGCGGGCACTGGTAAAATCTTCAAGGAAAACGGCATTGCAGTGAAAAACGTCTGCCGCTTGAGCGAAGGCCGCCCCAACGTAATTGATCTAATCAAAAACAACAAAGTTTGCCTGATCATCAACACCCCGCAAGGCACCGTCCCTCGCCAAAACGAGAACCAGATCCGCACCGAAGCGGTCAAGCACAACATCTGCATTATGACAACAATCTCGGCTGCCTCCGCCGCCGTCGACGGCATCAAAGCCCTCCGCGAAAAAGGCTACGAAGTGCGCTCGATCCAGAGCTATAGCCAAGAAGCGAACCCGCAGTAGTCGTAGCCCTTCCAGATGAAATGCCCCACCACAATCAACCCATCTCCACGGTTTGGACTTCCATTAGGAGCTTTCCCAGACTACACCTAAACAATCGCCGCGACCTATCCAAAGTTCAGGGCCAGCTCAGGCCCCAATCGCGCTCACCCGCTTCAGCCTGAGATTGCACGCACAAGTCCAAAAGCTCTCGGCGCGCCTGATCTTGCTGGCTCTCGACGCGGATCAACTCGTCAAGGTATTCGCGCACCATTGCATTGACCGAGGTCGAGCGCTCACCGGCGATTTTACGCGCCTGCGAAAGCACCCGCTCATCAACTCTTAATGTTATATTTTTCATAATACACAGAGTTATGTGCATTATGTGCAAAGTCAACTTTCCCTGATTCAAACGCCGCAGTTATCCGCTTGATTCAACGGGCAAAAGTCCTTGTTCTCCACGATTCTAAAGAATGAAATCGCCCTCCATCATCGCACTCCTCTACGGCCCCGACCAACCGGGTCTCGTTTCGCGTGTCTCCAGTTGGATCTTTTTGCGCGACAGTAATATCGTGCACGCCGATCAGCACGAAGACCCCGAAGCGGGCATTTTCTTTCAACGCATCGAGTGGATACCCTCCGGCCAGATCGACGAAGAGGCGGCGGCTTTCGAAAAATTTGCCTCCGAAGATCTCGGGATGATTGCCAAAGTCGCCAAATCAACCGACCGCCCCAAAGTCGCGCTCTTTGTGTCTAAGATCGACCACTGCTTCCACGACACCATCCTGCGCTTCCGCTCCGGTGAGATGGCGGGCGAGCTAGCCTGCATTATTTCCAACCACCAGGACTTGGCAGGCGAAGCCGAACGCTACGGACTCCCCTTTTATCATCTACCCGTGACCAAAACGACCAAAGCTCAGGCCGAGGCGGCGCAGCTCGGAGTCGTCCACGAACACCGAGCCGAGCTCATCGTAATGGCGCGCTACATGCAGGTGCTCTCCGATACTTTCCTGCAAAACGCCGGCTGCCCGGTGATCAACATCCACCACTCCTTTCTGCCCGCCTTCGCCGGGGGCAAGCCTTACCATCAGGCGCACTTGCGCGGCGTGAAGCTGATCGGTGCCACCGCGCACTACGCCACCGCTGAACTTGACGAGGGCCCCATCATCCACCAAGACGTCACGAGGATCAATCACCGCAACGCCATTCCCGATCTGATCCGCAAAGGCCGTGACTTGGAAAAATCCGTCTTCGCCCAAGCCATCCGCCTCCACCTCGACAATCGCATTTTAGTTTACAACAACAAGACCGTCGTATTCGACTAAGCGGCGGCTAACGCCGGTTAATCCGTTTTCCGTTTTCCGTTTTCACTTCACTAGAGTCACCTCCCAATTCCTAATTCCTAATTCCTAATTCCTAATTCTCCACCATGAACCGTCCAAATAAAAACAAAATCAAAAACCCCACCCTGCCCGATGACCAACAAGACGTGGTCGACGAGCGTAACTTGATTGATGTCGAAGACTCTGAAGACATCTCTTTCGAGGATCGCGCCAGTATCTACTGGATGGAAAACAAGGGCTTCATCAGCGGCTGTGTCGCCTTGATCGCGCTGCTCATCATCGGTTTCAACGGTATGCGCATGTATGAAAGCTATTCCAAGGGCAACCTACAGGCAGCCTACGCCGAGGCCATGGCGGGCGACACCCTCGCCGACTTCGCACAGGCCAACGCCAACAAAGATCTCGGTGGCCTGGCCGCTCTCACTGTCGCCGACGCAGCCTACACCGCCCAAGAGTTCGAAAAAGCGCTCAACTTCTACGGCATCGCCGCCGAAGCGCTCGCTGGTAATCTACTCGAAGGCCGCGCCCGCGTAGGCCAAGCCTTCGCCCTTTTCTACACTGGCCAAAATAGCGAAGGCCTCGCTCAGCTAGCCGACATCGCCGCCGATAGCAGCCTTGCCGAGGTGGCCCGCGCCGAAGCCGCCTACCACCTCGCCGTGGAAGCCGACGTCGCCGGACGCAGCGAAGAATACGATCGCTACGTCGCTCAGATTCAAGCCAGCACAGTGGCGGGCCAATGGCAGCAACGCCTAGCCATGTATCAGCAACAAACTCGATAGGGCGCTAGTTATTTACACCCGGTAGCGTAGCAGTAGATACTGCTTGTGCTGCCGAAAGGCTTCGGCGTCGATCAGCACGCGTTGTTCTTGCAGAGATTCGCGCTTGTTGCGCGAGAGACGCATCACGATCTTAGCCAGCCAAGGGCGCTTCGTCCGCACCTTTTCCGTTAAAATATCCACTGCGATCAAGGCGCGGCGCACCACATCCTCGGCCAGTTCTAGAGTGGGTAGCGCGCGCTCGGTAATGTCGGTCTCGGCCTCCATCTGGTATCCGGCCGCTAGCATCGTCGCTTTGAAAGACTCTAAGTCGTGCCCGCTCTTGGCTAGCAGTCCACTCACGCCCTTGAGGGTAAAGTAGTCGCAAATCACGATGCTGCCGCCGGGGCGCAAGCATTGCGCTGCAACTGCCGCCAGCGCATCGGGCTTGATATATTGGCACGATTCGCTGAATACCAAACAGTCGAAGAGACCTTCTGGCTTAAAATTCTCAAAGCGGCAGTGGTGAAACGGCACCCCCAGCTTTGCGGTGAAATTTTCCTGCTGCGTGCGGTCTGGCGAGAGCCCTTCGACCGCATAGCCAGCAGTGATTAACCTCTGCGAGAGCGAGCCTGTGCCACAGCCGACATCCAGCACGCGCACCGCACCCGCTACTTCGGGCAACTGTTCGACGATCGCATCTTCGTAGCGAGTCTGTGCCAGCTTGAAGTTCTCCAAATTAACCTCTTCGCCCTCATTCCACAGGCCGTAGTGCAAATGGTCGAGGCCGAGCACCTCATTGTAAAAGCGGAGTGAGCGATCATTTTCTTTAGACATGGCAATAGTTGTTCAAGTGGTCGGCGACAGAGACCCTACCAGATCGAAAGGATGCAAACTGCGCCTAGTGAAGGAAGCTTAATCGCGCCGATAAGCTGGAAAACCCATCGGATACACCCCGCCCCCATCGACATTGATGCCTACTTGCCATTCCCTGTAAACCGCTCAAATCATCGGATCACCAAGCACCCGAAGATTTAGAATGGTAATGAACCTTGTTTATCGAGAGCGGATTTCTTCAAAAATCTCTTTGGCTAATATTGGAAAGGCGGCTCCTTGAAATGTCGCGTCCTCCATGTATCGCGTCACGATATCGTCATTCTCGCCAAGTCTCTGGATCATCAAACTTTCGATCAGCTGACGCACCCCTATTTCAAATTTATCGAAGGGATTCGAGAGCGCCGTATCGACCACTTTAGCATCCTGAATCGACTCGCTGAAGTTGAGTTGAGGCGAAACACTTTTCCGTAAAACTTAAACCCGTGTCGCAAAATGTGCAGCGCCCCTTTGATTGCCAACTCCTTGACCAGCGTCTTGATCAACATGGCATTTAGGTTCTCGCCGTGCTGCGCCTGCATCTTCGTCCACAGTTCCGGCTACGTCGCTGCAATAAATGCCAGAATACGCTCAGGCAAGAGCGCCAGGTCTTTATTCCATTCGGCATTCGTCCCCGCCTTCCAACCACCCTCATTGAGGAGGATTTCCGTCGCGTGCGTTTCAAAAGCGTTTTCTGTGGTTTGTGCCATCGTAAGTTAGTTCGTTTGATTAAAAGTATTCTGCCAAGTGCGAAGACTATCAATTGTTCAGTTTCGAGTGATCACCTGGAAGTGCGTATGCATCCACGCGGGTGCATAGATACGATCTTTCCAAAGTTGCACCTTGTCCGCAGCCGAAAGCGTGCGCCCCAATTGATCCACCTTCGTCGAGTCCACCCCATCTTTTTTCAGATAGCGAAAGGCTTGAATGACCAAGCCAGACACACGCCCCGACGTCTTCATATTCTTCGGTGTCGTGCGCTTCAGGCGAATTTCCTGCTTACCCACAATCACCGTTTTTTCAGCCCCATCGGTCAAATAGACAATCTTCGCTGGCACCTGCTGCGAAAGCCCCAGCAAATTAACCGCATAGGCACCGGAGGGCTGTAAACGTGTCGCGTCGCTTCGACTCACCGCCCGAGCAATCGCATCCAGCTGGGGACTTAAAATTCCCAGTGTCTTGTGCTGCTTGGGATAGTCATACAACCCACGCGCCACACGACGAATCTTCCCAGCATCCACCAAACGAGCCAAGGCCATATCCACCGATTTACGCGAGCCAATATCCAAGAAATGCATCGGAGAGAACGCCCAACCCCTACTATTGCCACAAATCCTTGCAAATATCTTATCTTTAACAGCTTGCATTGTATTAAAATTTAAAATTTGTGGGAAATAATAGATACTTTTTTCCACATATTAAACTAAGTTTATAGGCGTTTTAATAACGAGTAAAGGGAAAAAGCCTGTTAAGCAAACACACTTCACAGTCGAGCTTTGCTCGACTGTGAATTTCATTTTAGAAGCAACCTCGCTAAAACAACCACGAACTCAGATACTCCCTCAATACAAAAATATCACTCTATCCGTGAGGTAACGGAGAACTACCGTTGCCAGACAAATCGCGCTTCCAATTGCCGCAACAACGCAAACGTATCTACCACCGGCACACCTAAATCCTGGCAAACATTCGGCAGCTTAACCCGTTTTCGAATCAGCGCATCATATTCCTCGTGAGTCACCACACACCCACCAATCGCTTTGGCATAGGCCGCGATCCAACCATCCGCCGAAGTGGCAAACTCTGCTTTAGCTCGATCAAGATAGTGCGTATTGGCCTGCACACTACGCATCATGTCACGGTAGTGCGCGATGACCTCCGGCGCGTCCGTGTTCATGAAATGCGTTCCAGCGATCTCAACCTGAACCCACGTTTTCAGAGCATCTTCCCCCGCATAGATTTCTTCCCGCACCTGACTAATACTGATGAGACGTTCAGGACCATGTGCTGCCAGCACCTCCCAAAAGCCGGGGCAGATCTCCATTTGGTAGTAGCGACGATGCGCTTCCATAAACACATTAGCATCCAGCACGTATACATTTTGCGCACTCATTAAGCGTTGCGGAAGCCGAGACGTTCGGCGAAAGAATCAAAATTTTTCCCATGTAGCCCCGTCAGCCGATAGGCGTCGCGATAGAGCAATTTCCCTTCGCGGGTCGCACGCACCACATTGGCACCGAAGCGCAGCCCTACACGTGTGTTCTGTGTATTCCAGAAGTCGCCGCCGCTCGTACGCATTCGCTGCTTACGACGCTCGTCTTGCTCATAGCTGCGATAGAAGCTAAAAAACTCATTCCGTTCAACAAGCCCCAAGTCTAATGCTCTTCGAGCCGCCACCAATGGGCTCACTTTAAAGCGCTTAGCCAAATACTGAAACGGTTCTTCCGCACGGCTCGCGCTCGCTCAAACACTGTGCAACTCACGGGCAGGCACTAGAACCTCTGCTGCCACTTTGTTGCAAAAAAGCTCCATCTCCGCCCCGACCGGTTGCAAGGCTTCAAAGTTCGACACCCCATCCGCGCCCAGCCAAATGTGCGCAAGCTCATGGATCATGGTAAACATCTGTGCAGCCGTGGTCATCCAAAAGGATGAAAAGAGGATAGTCCTTAGCTCTCCCGAAACAGCTACGCAGGTTTGGCTTGAATCAGACAACGATGGCGGAACCACGAGTTTTACAGTTTACAGGGACAGCCCTTTTAGAGGAAGAGATGAGCTTTTTTACGCCTATGTCGTCGACAATGGTTTCGATCTAAAAGTAAATGATAAAGAGCTACCGATCGAGAACCTAAATTACGGTGAGTTTTATCGCGCAGATGAAAGAAAAATGAGGCTGTCCACAAATCGAATGATAGGCACCTATGAGATGCAGGAAGTTTTCTATGACATGGACACTGGAAAAGTTAAAAGAACCATCGTCACCAATGAGACCGAGGCGAAAGCCTATGATGCCGACGGGAACCTAACACACCACGTGAGCGAACCCTGAAGTTATCTATTAGCGAAGCCTAATAGATAACTGTAAGTTGGACAAACCCGCGGAGGATTTAGAGGCGGCCCCGGGACACCTAGCGCTTTGCTTTTGAGCGGCTCTGGTAGCGACTTGCAGGACGACACGACTGGCACGACTGGATGATTCCGCGATGCCTTTCGATGATGAGGGCCCTAAGCGTCCGATCAGCTGGATTTTTGAGGGCATAGAGCGTCAGATCGTCCATGAAACGCTGCCCATTGAGGCGTTTAGGACGACCGACTGCAACTATGCCAGATGTCAGAACATGCGGCAGCAAATCATGATCGCATAAATCACTGTATTTGATATCAGGATACATATTGCGCGCCTCCTTTCTTCGATGCGCGGGCATCATGGATGAGCCGAAGACTCAAAGGTGGTCCACGCGCGGGATGTATTTTTCGAACACGCACCAGCTCACCCTCGCACTTCGAGCAACACATCGGCGGCAGATACGGCAACTCGGGCGTAACCACCTTGGCCCCGAGAAGGAAGCGCACGCGGGCAAACGACTTCTTGGCCGCAGCACTGAGCCAACCGTAGTAGCGTAGCCGCACGAAGCGTTTGGGCAGGACATGTAGCAGCCAACGGCGAATAAACTCAACTGGCTCTAGCGAGATGCAGTGCCTGTGCCCGTCACCGCTGCGGGTGCACCACAGTTGGATGCGGCCTTGCGCGTCGTAGCCGCCCAGGCGAGTCTCATTGAAGGCCGACTTGGCCACGTAAGCGGGGACATAGCGCAGCGCAGTTTTACCCCGTCCCACTGGGCGGCAATTGACGTTCCACTTCATCTTCCAGATCTCGGGATCGACTTGGTTGTAGAGTTCGCGGTGATCGATCAGCAAGATCGAGGCGAAGGTATCGCGCACTTCTTTGGCAAGCAAAGCGTGCGGGAGCAGATACTTCTCGTAACGCGGATACACCAAAGCGCAGCCGCTGGCATCCAATCCCACCGCTGGCACGATCATATGCAGATGCGGGTGGTGCAGCATCTCGCGGGTCCACGTGTGCAGCATCACCATGTATCCTAGTTCACCGCCCATATGCTTTGATAGGCCCATGATCTTTCGCAAAGCCCCTGAGGCAGCCCGGAATAAGACATCGTAGGCAGCTGCGGGGGCTTCAAAAACGCAGCGCTTCTTCAAGTAACTTCGCCTGCGCCTCGCGCCCTTGATCCTCACTGAGGATCGGTCACGTGCAAATAGACCAGAGTCGCCTTGAGTGATGCATGACCGAGATAGCGACTCACTTGCCGGATCGATACGCCGCTTTCCAGTGCGGATTTTTATGATACGCGTAATAGATACGCAAGCGCCTGAGCATGTCAGGACTCATAATATTAGGTCGTCGTGAGACTGAGATGGAAGCCAGTCGTAAGGGAGCCGATTGGAAAGTAGCTCTCGCTCGCCACCTACGTGAACGCCATCTGACACCCTATCGCTGGAACGCAACAAATCTGAAAATGGGCGCGCCTTCTTATGTGCAAAGCTTGGTCTGCCTTAACCGTGAGAAAAAGGACTCGAAGTCGATGGCTTACGCAGAGCCTTTTCAGGACTAATGTAGCCTTTAATTTTCAGCTTGATTTTAGACATATTGAAACTTAGAGTTTAAATATGTCTAAAATAATAAGGCGGGAATTGACAGATGGTTGTTATTAAGTGCTTCCGAGTATCCTGTGGTTACTGTAATCGGGCCGAGGCAATCGGGGAAGACTACGCTGGTGCGCTCGCAATTTCCGACGCATGGCTATGCGAACCTTGAGAACCCGGAATGGCGAGAACTTGCTCAGCGAGATCCGAAAGCTTTTTTAGCCCGTTTTCCGCCACCAGTTATTTTTGATGAGATACAACGCGTGCCTAGCCTGCTTTCGTGGATATAGGTGTTGGCTGATGAAGAGCGCGGGGCTAAAGGGCAGTGGATTTTGACGGGGTCGAATCAATTGCAGCTCCGCGAATCGGTGACTCAGTCTTTGGCCGGTCGGACGGCTCTGCTGACTTTATTGCCTCTTTCATTGCAGGAGCTTGTGGGGCGTCATGATGACTGGACGTATGCTGAGTGGATACATTGTGGGTTCCTCCCTCGCATCTATGATCAGGAAATACGTCCTCTGCGGGCGTGGCGCGATTACTATCAAACCTATGTGGAGCGAGATGTTCGGCAATTAATCGCATTGAAGAATTAGTTACTATTTGAGCGTTTCGTCAAGTTGCTGGCCGGGCGCGTGGGGCAACTGATTAACCTAAGTAGCATGTCCGGTGAGGTGGGCGTCTCTCAACCGACCTTGGGCAAGTGGCTGAGTATTTTGGAAGCGTCTTTCGTTATTTTTCGCTTGCCGCCCTACCATCGAAATTTCGGCAAGCGTCTTAACAAATCAGCCAAGTTGTATTTTACGGATCCGGGGCTAGCGGCCTATTTGCTCGGCATTGAAAACCCCGAGCAATTAGAGCGGGATCCCTTGGTAGGAGGGTTGTTTGAGAATTTAGTAGTGGTTGAAGCGCTCAAATCGAGGACGCACCGAGGCCACGACCCCAACCTCTATTTTTTCAGAGATCACAACGGGAAGGAGGTCGACTTACTTTATCCCGACGGAAATGAAGTGATCCCTGTCGAGATAAAATCTGCACAAACTTTCGATGCTAGTTTCACTAAAAGCATTTATTATTTTCAAAAGCTGTCTAAGTCGAATCGCGCAGGCCGCATCATTTACGCAGGAGACACCGAATTCGCGAGTGAGCACTACGAGGTGAGGAATTTCAAGTCCGCCTTTACGCCATGATGGGATAAAGATAAACACGGTTCGTAGAGGACATGTCGTTACGTTTGAGGTTGAAATGCGGCACTTGTTCAAGAATTCATAATTTTCAAGATCTCGCATCTGTATCATCCTAAATGGCTTGTTTACAGAGTTACAAAAAGAATTGGCATAGTATTTCCTACTAACTGTGTCCAACCAGTTAAATTTAGACCTCCATGAAACCTACCGCTCAGACTCAGAACTAACCATTACCCACTCCTATCAGCATCAAGGCCCCCACCATCCTTACGCGGGAACGGCGCAAACCATGCGGCAAAGAACGATGGAATCGTCGCGAACATCACGATCACAAAAAAGATGAAATAGCCGTATGTGTCGGAAAGATATCCACTCACCGCAATCGTCGGCCACAGCACTAGATTCATCAGCGCGGTGCAAAAAGCGTAGTGGGTCATGTGATATTTCCCGGGGCTGATCTGCTGCATCATATAGAGCATATTAGCCACGAACCCGAAACTGTAGAAAAATTTCTCAATTACCACCAAGGAGGCAACCGTTACCAACGACAGCTGATAATCCGGAGCCGTCGCGTAGCTCATATAAACGTAAGTCAAGTTCGGCACATTGAGGCAGATAGCCATCGTAAACAGCGTCTTCTTTAAACCGTAGCGCGAGATAAAGAGTCCACCTAATAGCCCGCCTCCAATCGCCATTAGAATGCTCAACCCGCCATCGATCAGGCCTTTCTGCGCCAAGGTTAGACCAATACCGCCCTCCTCCAAGGGCGCTTGCAGAAACAAATGCCCCACCCCGAGAAGGAGTCCCTCGCCACTGCGGAATAGAAAGACAAAGGCGAGCATCCCCCAAATCTGCGGCTTCCTGAAAAAATCCACCCATGCATCAAAGAAGGTAGTGGTGACTTGTTTAAAATTCTCAGGTCGTTTGGCGACTGCGCCGCTGGGAAGAAAAAATAGATGATACCCTGCCAAAGCCGACATCACCGCAGCTGCCACTCCCCAGGCGATCGTCCATGACGACGGGTCTTCTTCTCCAAAATAAGCCGCTATCAGAACAATAAATGTCGACGAGAAAAAGCGACCTAAATTCCAAAACATACTCTGAATCCCTACGAACTGTGCTTGCTCACGCTTTGTCAAAGTCATGATGTAGGTGCCATCCATACACACATCGTGCGTCGCCGACGCGAACGCCATAATCCATAAAATCCCGATCGAGATCGTAAACGAACTTGGCAACTGTAAGCTTACCGCCAACGCCGCCAACAGCCCCACCATCGAAAACTGCATCGCCAAAACGATCCATTTCTTGGTTTTAAACATCTCCAGAAACGCCGCCCAGAGTGGTTTCAGCGACCACATCAGGGTGATATTCCCGACCCACAGCGTGATGATGGTGTTATCGTAACCCAGCTCCTTAAACATCGTCGCCGCTACCCACGTGATCATCACATAAGGAAGCCCCTCAGCAAAATAGCCGGTCGGCACCCACGACCACGGACTGCGTTTAGTAGCGGTTGATTGACTCATAAGGTAACATTACATCCGCACAAACTCCTTACCCCGAAACCCACACCAACTGCTTCAGCTTATTTAGCAGCGGCGGCTGTAACGGCTCCGCGATAAACCCCAAACGGCGGAGCGTGTAGATGCGCATCGCTCGTCGCACCGGCAACTCAAAACGGCCGTCTTCCATACCGTAATCCATCTCCAGCGCGGTTTGCTGATGACTCGGAAGCTCCGAATTCGGACGAAAAACTAAGACTTCGATTTCCAACCAATCCAGATCGACCACTTCTTTATGCGGACAAAGCTTCATTTTCGCGACCGCCTCGAAGCGCCCAACCACAAAGTCTTTAAACACCTCACCGCGATGACAAAACGCACGCACATGCCAGCGCAATCCATCAAAGCCAAAAGCCCTCGGACTAATCCAACGCTTTTCCGAGGTCCCTGAACTCACCGACCAATACGAAACTTCCACACAGTTACGTTCGCAAGCAGCCAATGACAGTTTTCGATGAATCGCCAAATCCGCCACGCGGCGCGGACGACTCGTGCCTAAAATAAATTCCCCGCTCTCTGATAGATCGCGAAATGAAGTCCCCACCATTTCCATATCCTCACCGAAGTCCGGCTCTCGCAAAACTGCCTTCATCCGCAGCGAGGCCACGTAGCACTTACGCCGCACATTGTATTGGCATGCTCCCGGATTAAGGGTCGTATAAGTGACCAAATCCTTAGTTGCCTGCGGCAGTGAGATATCGAAATAATCACACAAATCCCGTCGATTAATGGTGCCCCGCCAAAAAAGCAGCCGCTCCACAAAGACCAACCGTTGGCGCTCACTCCATCCTGCTGTGATCGAATCCATAACCATATTAAATACGACTAGTAAACGAACGGACACTACAAAATCAAACAATCTTTAATTTAATGAATATTCGACTTGGCCGCTTACATCACCCGGCGTCTTAGAAATGTAAATGACCGCCGCGAAGATTCAAGAATTGCGATTCTAAAACACGTCTTATTTAGTGCTGCCATGCCCGACTCCTCCTCGCAAGCCGACCTCTTTGCCAGCCCAAGGCCAGCGGTGTCGCATGGGGAAACAACCAACGACTTGTCCGATACCCTGGCAACCAGCGACCTGATCCTAGACCGGCAGCAGCACCCGGCTTGGCAACTGTTAGCCGCCCGACGGGCGCCGCTCGTGATCGGCTGCCTCAAACCACTTTTTGAAAATGCAGGCGGCGAAATCCCGCTCGAAGACGCCCGCACCCGGCTCGCCCGTATGCTGGCAGCGCACGCCAATAATCCTGATTTCGAAATCGCGAGCGACGACTTCCCGTCACTCGCGCGCAAAGAACTGCGCGAGTGGATACGCAAAGGCCTGCTCGCCGAACGCGGTGGACTCGTGTTCGCCACCGACGCGCTGCAAGCCTCTTTTCGCTTCGTCGAAAGCATCCGCGAGCGCATGATGACCTCCACCGCATCGCGTCTCGCCACCGTGCAGCAACGCATCGAAGCCCTCGAATCGCGCATGGACCCTGACGTGGAAAAGCGCAAAGCCTACCTCCACGCCAAGATCCAAAACTTACAAAACGAATTGACCAAAGTCGAGAGCGGCGAGTTCGAAGTCCTAGAAGGCGACCAAGCGGGCCAGGAAATTCGCGAAGTTTACAGCCTTGCGATGAGTCTCCGCGCGGACTTTCGCCGGGTCGAAGACTCCTTCCGTGAGGCCGACCGCGAGCTGCGCCAGTCCATCATCCGCGACGATAACAACCGCGGCGAAATCGTCGAACGCCTCCTCTCGACCAACGACGCCTTGGTGCGCACGCCCGAGGGCCAAGTATTCCACGGCTTTTACGAACAAATCGCCCGCAGTAACGAACTCGATAAAATGCGCCACCGCATTCGCCGACTGCTGGAGTTTGAGGCCTGTGCGGCGGCTCTAGAACCGAACCAAAGAACAGATCTCCGCAGCCTGGTTTCACGCCTGATCAATGAATCAGAAAACGTCATGCGCGCCCGGGCCCGCAGTGAAAAAGACGTGCGTGGCTTCATCAAAACAGGGCTTGCAGGCGAGCACCACCGCGTCGGCAAACTGCTGGAAGCGATCTCCGAAACCGTGCTCCAAATCAACTGGAAATCGCAAAAGGTTCGGCGTATGCCCGCGCCGCTGCACCCCATCGCGCCGCCGCAGGGCCAAGTGCCCGCCCCCGAGCGCATCACCTACAAATCGCTGGAGGAAGATGAGTCGGTCACCCTTAACCTAGAAGAACAACGCGGCGCGCTCGATGCGCTCGCCGAAAGTTACCTAGAAAACGCCCGGGAACTCGACCGTATCGAACTTTACAACAACACACTCGAATGGCTGCGCGAGCAAAGCGGCCCGCAAACAGTTGCCGCGTTGGCCGAAGCGCTGCCTCCAGAGTTCGACCTCGAAACGCTCGGCTTTTGGCTCGGTCTCGCCCGCGATTCCGACGCACCCTTTGGCAGCGAAGACGAAACCGTTGATTTAAAAACCGAAGATGCTGAGGGCACCAAACACACCACTCGCTTTCACTTTCCACGCGTCGAGTTAGACGCAAACGCCGTCGCTGCCATCCGCCGCGAAAACATAGAATGATCTAATGGACGACTATTTTGACCAACGTGTGACCCCGCAACCAACCGCCGCCGAGGCTCTGCCAGAGGAAGACGATGCCCCAGCCACCCACTCATCCAAAGGGGACGCTGCGGCTGCGGCACCGTCCCCCGAGCTAGACACATCCACCGCGCCAGCGCTCAAAGCCGCAGTTCAAGACCTGCTGAAATACGGTCTCGTTGAGCAAAAATCCAAGTCCATCATCTATCGACGCCTCCAGCACGACCAACCCGCCGTCGCTCAGATACTGGAGCCCTTCGACTTCGAGCTGCACTTCGATGACACCCGCGGCATCGCTTTTCTGAAAATCGCGCCATCCGTCGCCACCGACAGTGACGAAGCATGGCAACACCCGCTCGTGCGCCGCCAGCGACTCACCACCGAGCAGTCACTCCTCGTCGCGATCCTCCGGCAAATCCACATGGCCTACGAGCAAGACTGCGGAATCGGAGCCGCCGATGCGCGGATCGATGCCGATGAGTTGCGCGCCCAACTCGATCTTTATCTCGGCACCAGCGGCAGCGAACAGCGCGATCAGACGCGGCTCAACAACGTGCTCGATCAGTTATCCAAGCACGGCATCGTCAGCGGCCCCGACAAGGAAAACCAAGTACACATCCGGCCCATCATCGTCCACCTTTCCGACCCCGCGCAGCTCACGCTCTTGCTCGAACATTTCAAACAACTCGCCAAAGACTTCCCAGCCGACGACGAAGCCAACGTCTCGACCCCGACAACCAACCAAGCGCGCACACCGACCCATGACTGAAACCGGCACACTCTTCCAAGTCGAGCGCACTGCCTTCCGCCTTGCGCAAATCGAAGTGTATAACTGGGGTCCGTTCACCGGTCTGCACCGCGCTGAAATCGATCCCGAAGGCACCGCCATCATCGGCCGCACCGGCAGCGGCAAGACCACCCTGATTGACGCCTACATCACCCTGCTCGCGGAACGTCCGAAGTATAACCTCGCCTCCACTGGTGGCCACGAGAGCGACCGCGACTTACTGTCCTACGTGCGCGGCGTGATCGGCTCCGGCAACGACAGCGGCGATGCCTCGCACATCTCGCGCAAAGGAAAAACCGTCACCGGTATCTGCGCCACCTACTCCAACGGCACCGACACCCTGCGGCTCGGCGGCATACTCTGGATCGATGGCAACGGCTTTTCAGCAGCCGACTTAAAACGCGCTTGGCTCTTTTCTCACGACCCCGCATTGGGGCTCGAGCACTGGCTCACACTGCACAACGAAGGCGGCCTGCGTCGCCTCAAACAACAGCTCAACGACGGCAGCGACACCGCGCAGATCTACGACGCCTCGACCGGCGGCAAATCGCGCTTCCTCGCCCGCGTGCGTGACTTCTTTGAGGTCAGCGACAATGCCTTCGCCCTCCTCAACCGCGCAGCCGGCCTCAAGCAGCTCAACAGTATCGACGAGATTTTCCGTGAGCTGGTGCTCGACGACCGCTCGCAGTTTGACCGCGCCATCGAAGTCGTCGGCGACTTTGATCGTCTCACCGAAATCCACGAAGAGCTACTCACCGCGCAACGCCAAGAGCGCTCCCTCCAGCCCGTTCAAAGCGGTGAAAAAGCCCTCACCGTCTGCCTCGATGAACTCGAACGGCACAGCACCTTAAAGAAACTTCTACCCACGTGGGTCGCCGAAAACGGCCACCGCCTCTGGAGCGAACAAGCAGAAACACTCACCGCCGAACTCGCTAAGAAGACCGTCGCCCTCGAAAAGGCCGCGACGACAACCAAACAACTCAACGCGGCCAAAGACACCTGTCACGAGGTTTACCTGAAGGCCGGTGGCCAAAATCTTCAAGACCTGCAAGACCTGATCAAAGGTAAGCAATCCGAATGCAACAAATGCGAAAGCGCCCTGCACACCTATCAGCAACTCTGCACCAACCTCGACTTCGAACCGGCGACGGACGAGCAGGGCTTCAAGCAAATGCACGCCGAAGCGCAACGCCTCAAAACCACTGGCGAACGCGACAAAGAGCTTGCTCAAGAGAAGGTCAATTCACTTGGCGCACAATTGAATCGCGACCGCGAGGAGCACACCGAAGTGTCTGCACGCTTAAAAGAAAGTCGCCAACACGAGGACACCAACCTACCGGGCGATTATCTCTCACTCCGCGAAACCTTGGCCGAAGCAGTGGGCCTAGAGCCCGCCGAACTCCCCTACGTGGCCGAGTTGATCGAGGTCAAAACCGAAGAGAGCCAATGGCGCGGTGCCATCGAGCGTGCCCTCAGCGGCAACCGTCTGCGCCTACTCGTGCCCGCCGACAAGCTGCACAACGCCCTGCGCTGGATCAACCAACAAGGGCAGTTTCGCCTGAACATCCGCTGCTGGGCAGCCGACTGCGTTTGGGCAGAGCCGGCAACTTTCATGGACGACGGCTTCATTCAAAAGCTACGCTTCAAAGCACATCCACTGGGCGAGGCACTCCAGCATTTGCTCGCAAATCACGACCTGCACTGTATCGACTCACCGGATACACTTGCCACCACCCCACACGCACTCACGCGCGAGGGACTCTCCTCCCGCGCAAAACGCTATTTCGAAAAAAACGATAAACGGCCTATCAACGAAGACTGGCTGACCGGCTTCGATAACCGCGACCGCATCAGAATGCTCGAACGCCAAGTCGACGAGGCAAAAACTGCCCTCAACGAATCTACAGTAGAGTATGACGCTGCCAATCGAGCCAGGGCCGCTCTCGACAATCGTGTGTGGCTACTCGCCCAATTAACCCTGATCGAATTCGAGCAGATCGATCTCGCCAGCAAGCAAAGTGAACTCAACACCATCAAACAACGCTTCGAACAGCTCAACCGCCCCGACTCCGACGCGGGCAAAGCCTTGCAAGCCTACCAAACCGCGACAGAAGATCTAAATAAAGCGCAAGCCGTCCGTGATACAAGGATCCGAGAGAAAGTCTCTGCGGAAAGCGCACTGGAGCATGCCCACTCCGAACGCGACGCTATGGCGGAACGACGTGGCGACGGGCTCACCATCAAAGAATCCGCACTCGTCCGCGAACATTTACCCTGGCCGCAGGAGTTGCGCCCAAAACAACTGGAAAAACAACTGGACGCCCACGAACGCGAGCAGACCAAAGCCTTAGATCGTGCCATCGGTCGTCTCAGCGGCGACCGCTCCACCCTGACGACTCACCTGGTGCGCGCGATGGAGCACGCCAAACAACAAGACACCGGCGCACTCGCCGAGGCGGGCACGGAACTCATCGACATCCCCGCTTACCTGAGCCGCCTGCGCGTGCTCGAAGAAGAAGCGCTACCGCAAAAGCGCGAGAAATTCCAAAAATATTTAAACCAATCTTCGGATCAAGGGGTCAACCAACTGCTGGTTACTATCACCGAAGAGGTCGAGCAGATCCGCGAACGTATCGACGAGCTCAACCGCAGCCTGCAAAAAATTGATTTCAAAGAGGGCCGCTATCTGCGGCTCGATGTGCAGGACGTTACTCACGAAAGCCTACGCACACTACAACGTGCGCTCAAGCAGCTCCGCGCCGCCTACGTAAAACGCGACGAAAATAGCGAACGCCATTTTAAAGCGCTCCAAGAAGTGATCCGCCTGGTGCGCGAGGCCGTCGAAAAAAAGACCACGCGCCCCGCCCGCGCTCTGCTCGACCCGCGCTACCGCGTGGAGTTTCACGGCGCTGAGGTAGATCGCGTCACTCAAGAAGTGCCCAGCAAGTTCAAAGGCTCCCAAAGTGGTTCGGGTGGTGAAAAGGAAATCATCGCCAGCTATATTTTATCGGCCTCGCTCTGCTACGCCCTCAGCCCCGGCGAAGGGCAACCGCCGATCCACGCCACCATCGTGCTCGACGAGGCATTTTCCAAAAGTTCGCGCTCGGTCGCACGCCGTATCATTAACGCGCTCAACGTGTTTCAACTGCATCCCATCTTTGTCACACCCGATAAGGAAATGCGTCTACTGCGCGACCACACGAAGTCCGTGATCAACGTCCACCGTAAAGACGCCCACGCCACGCTGACTTCCATTCGTTGGGAAGCACTCGACGCCCACCTTGCCAAAGATAAACAATCTGCCGCGAATACGTCGCACGATGAAAGCGCCTGAAGACATCGCTGCTCGACTGCGGCAACAATGGCAACAAGCGGATCGGCGCGAAGCGCGCCTGTGCGACGACAGCGCCGAATGGCCGCTGCGCCTGTCGATTGGCAAGCCGACCGCACGCCAACTCGCGACCCAAGCCGATAAAGTCCGTGCGCATATTCAGGCGTGGCAGTCAATCGAAGTCGGGGAAGTTGAATGGGAAAACACTAATTACCGCGCAACGGGCGGCGTCATTGAGGTTCCGAAAAGGTGGATACTCAGTCGACCTTCTGAGTGGGTCACCGCCTGCAACTGCGCAGCGATCACCGCCGAGTTTTCCACTCTAATACAACTTTGCCGCAGCACCCCAGAAAGCGATCACACCATCTGGTTTCGCAAACGCCACCTCTGGCGCGACAAACCGCCGGAGGAGATGATTCGCGCCTCCAAACTCGCCGACGCACTCACGAGCGGCTGCGCCGAGGGCCGCCCGCTCCGCGCACTGCCTTATGCGGGCGTCGATACTAAGTTCTACGAACGCCATCGCGCGTTGATCATCCTCCTACTTGACCAGCGTCATGCAGGTGCGGTTTCCGAGCAAGGTCTGGAAGTCTTCCTCGATGCCGCGCCCGAAACCACCCATTGGCTGCTGCTCGCCGATCTCGATGGCAGCCTGCTCCCGTTCAAACAGCAACGCGTCCGCGCCGACGAATTAGCCAAACTCCCCAACCTCCCCGGCACGCACCTGTTGTTGGTCGAAAACGAACGCGCCCTGCATCTGCTGCCTCCATGCCAAGGCACCCTCGCCGTGCTCGGCTCGGGTAACGACCTGAGCTGGCTCGCATCACCCGGCCTAGAACGGAAGCACCTCGCCTACTGGGGCGACCTCGACACCTGGGGCCTACGCCTACTCGCTCACGCCCGACGCTACTTCCCAGAATTGCCCGCATTGCTAATGAACGGCGCCACCTTTAAAGACTTTTCGTCAAAAAAGGCCGTCGTCGAGCCCGTCCTCGCCGGGCTTCCAAAGACCGGTCTGTCTGCGCACGAACACGCCCTCTTCCAGATGCTTTCAAAACAGGATAAAGGCCGCTTCGAGCAAGAGTTTCTCCCCGAAGCAGTCGTGCACCAAGCGGTTTCCAAGTGGCGGAAGCGGATTTGATCGGATCATCGCCGCACGTTCGCTCAAGCGTAATGTTATTGCTTAAATTGCGCTCGCGATTAGGCGAAAAGCAGCTATTAAATGACCCACTGCCCGAGGAATCGCCGATCATACAAATAACCCTAGGCATGCAAATAAGTATGAAAGTGTGGTTCGGGTTCCGACCGAGGAACAGGAGCAGTCCCGTGCATTGAGCCACCAGCGCGAGACGCTCGCGAAAGAACGCAAACGTCTGCAAAACGTAGGCACCAGCGCGGGTCTGTATCACGGAGTCGACGTGCCCGCGAACTGGTGGAAGCCTAAAGTCTTCGCGAAACTTAGCACCGAGATACCAGAGTTCCTAAAGCTCGTCTTAACGCCTTTTTAGTAAGTGCTTGAGATGATCGATAAGTATCTCCGAGAGACCACAGCGCGCGAGGAGCGCAAAGCGAATCGAAAGATCCCTGTCGGCTTAGGCGCGTTGACGACCTCAATCCTAGACCAAGAGTTTGTCGATTGATGGCGTATCCAAACCGGGCGTATTACGCCTGAAGATGTCGGCTTGCGCGTTGATTTCCCTTCAGCAATATTCTACCAGAGCTTTGCGTGAAGGACGTGTATCGAAGGTCTATGCATAATTCTAACCACATAATCTAAAAACACTTTTTATCACTTTGGAGCGGAGGGCCTGCGCGCACTGACCCCTGGATCTTTTGATGATCCGACACAAAGATTGTACGGCCCTTTACTCCTCCTTACCCGATTGAATACATCACCATGCACTGTTATTTAAAACATGTGCGGATAGCAGGTTATGCACGGTTTAATGCCGATTGCGTCTGCCGGAGGAGACGCTTTTCCGAAAACTTCAACCCGGATAAGCTGCGCGAAATGCGAGCTCATCGAGCCAACCAGATGAATACACCTACACCATGAAATAAAACATTCTTAACCGTCTTGACAATATTTCCCATAGTAGGGGTCATGTCGTTATGTTTGTAATTGACTTAAATTATATTACTAACAGTCGGCTCAATCATGCCACGTAGTCTACGAATAGAGAAAGAGAACGGAGTCTATCACATCATCAACCGTGGGAACTACCGCCAAGATGTGTTTATCAACGAAGGTGCCCACCATTCCCTTGAGGAATGTTTGTTTGAGACCTGCGAAAAGTGCGGCTGGATACTAGAAGGGTTTTGCGTGATGACTAATCACTTCCACCTGGTGGTGCGCACGCCGAAGGGAAACTTAATCTACGGCATGAAGTGACTTAAGAAAAACCCGGCTGACATCATGGAGGAAATTAAGTCAGCCGATTGGAAGATTCTAATCGCGGCTGTCTTGAAATGTAAAACCAGCGCCACGAATGTCTGGATCGCTGAACAGATAAAAATGGGAGTCCCTCAGGCTGTCAGCCGCTACGTAGGCATCTTCAAGCAGAATGGAACAGACCAAAATAAACCATTCAAAAAGTTAATTGCAAACATAACGACATGACCCCTTTCCGGAGCCATTCAAAAAATTAATTGCAAACATAAGACATGACCCCTTTCCGGAGCCGACCCCTTTCCGGAGCCTTGACACCTTTCCGGAGCCTTGACACCTTTCCGGAGCCTAAATAAATACAAATACTTTTTATGACCATATTTATTTAAATTATTATTTTAGTTTGACAAGACAACTCACTTTGCGCTCTATAGAAGACATGCCCAACGAAACTTCCACCACCCACTCTGCCGATCCACGCAGTTTCCTCGGGTGCCAGGGAGCGGGCTTTGCAATCATATCTCCACAAAGCCAGTGTCGCTGCAGACGCCATAAACGTAGCAGGGTTGACTTGTCGCCCTGCGCTGAGCCCAAGTCATTGCAGAGACCTTGCCAACGCGCTGGGCGGCAGAGCCAACCCAGCTACGGTAAATCAGCTACAGGCCGCGAGCACCCACCTTTCCAATGGCTCACAGATTATAGTTGTATAGAAGAACGCGCTACGTCCGGGGAGACCGCAAATTCGTCACCATTGGTGACGAATTCTGCAAGCAAGCCGAGCCTCCCTCACCACAGAAACATCGACTGGAGTCGCCCAGCAACGGCGATCACCCCTAAAAATTCAATTCATGCGCAAGGTCGGACGCTTGATAAGGACGATCAACCGAGCGTCCTGAAAGAACCTTCTCGAAATCTCCGCGAAGCATTCCAGCAAACGCCGCCGCACGCCCCACAGCCAAAAGCCCGCACTGATAATAATGCACAGCCAAATCACAGCGCACCCGCGCCTCAGCCTGAGCCGAGTCGGCTCCCAGCGCATTCGCCAGATCATCGGGAATTTCAAAAACCACTTTCATACTGTCATAAATTAATAGCGGAAGCGAAAGTTCATTTATCCGAAGCTAATTCTAGTTCGCAGTCGTTCTCAGTTAGCTTCGCATATAATGCGTCAAGACGACCGTTGCTCGCATCCCGAGCCAACTCAGTGTCCCAACAATTCTGGCCCCGAGCCTCCAGCCACTTTGTCAAGTGTTCGAAGTCCGCAGGCTCCAAAGCTTCGATGCCCGACTTGATCTGCTCTAATGTTTGCACAAAAAAACAAAGAACCTATTTCACATGCATTGACAAGCTTCTGTCGCAAACTCCGCGATCTCAATCATTCTCCATCGCTGAAGTGGTTGCCTACCACTTGGCCAAAAAAATCAAAACTCTAGCCGATTAATGTCGAACAAGCCTCGTCGTAACGATTCAATTAGAAGGTTCCTTTCTACCTATGACTTACTCCGAATTCTTTAAAAAAGCCACAGACCGCGACCATCCGCCTTTCCAATGGCTCACAGATTATAGTTGTATAGAAGAACGCGCTACGTCCAGGGAGACCGCGAATTCGTCACCACTGCTGACGAATTCTGCAAGCAGGCCGAGCCGAACGATCACCGCAGCTAGAAGCGCACAGCAGCACCATGCCCCTGGCACTCTCGGCGTAGCCCGGTGCCTTCCCAAGCACAAACCCCGTCAACCGAGCAGTTCAGCTAACCAATTAAACACCTGCGATAAGCTAAGCTAACATGAATATTTACAATCCAGTTGTCTCTTCACTCCCGGCCACCATTGTCCTAACGTCTAGAATAAAATAGCGACATGTCCCAATTCTACGCCCATACTTCCAACCTACCCGGCGGAAAAATCACCAATCCGGAGAAATCCACGTGGGAACCGCTATTCACCCCCTTCGGTGAAGTTGATCACAACGCACCGAGTAAAGCGTGCTCAGGAAAAAACGGAGCATACTGCCCACACTGCGAAGCCCTCGCTCCCTATCATGGTCATCTCAACAAAGTCGCCTATCTAACCAGCAAATTTGCCACCGAGATGTTCCCCGAAGGCAGTGAGGACAGCAAAGCCGCCAAGCAATGGGGCTACGTAACTGGTCTCTGGCATGATCTGGGGAAGTTTGCCAATGAGTTTCAAACCTACCTCGCCAAGGCCAGCGACATTCACAACGACGAGGTTTTAGAAAAAATAGATCACACTACAGCAGGAGCTAAACTGGCCACCTCAAAACATCCTCTCGGGCATTGCATGGCAACGGCCATTGCAGGGCACCACGCCGGGTTACTTGATGCCCGCCATGAATCGAGAGCCAGTTTAATTAAACGCCTCTCTAAAGAAATCGCACCTGTAGACGCCGCGCCTGCTAACATAATCGATTTCCCGTTTCCTCCCCCGACATCATTCATCACTTCAAGCAGCTCAGCGTTTACTCTAGCGTTTTTCCAACGCATGCTTTTCTCGTGCCTCGTTGACGCAGACTTTCTGGCGACGGAAGCGTTTATGAATGAAAATCAATACGCACTTCGCCCTCAACCCGAAGAACGAACCTTCGAAAATGCGCTAGCGCTATTAGAAAAAAAAATCGACTCCTTCGGCGCGCCCATCGGCGAGGTGAATAAAGCCAGAAAGATCGTTGTCGATGATTGCCTATCCGCCGCGGATTCGCCTCCAGGCCTTTTTTCCCTCACAGTTCCTACAGGTGGCGGGAAAACTTTGTCATCTCTGGCCTTTGGCCTCAAACATGCTATAAAATATGACCACCAGCGTATCATTTACGTCATCCCCTTCACCTCTATTATCGAACAAAATGCGACAGTCTTTGCCGATTTGCTAGCTGAGCTAGGCGAGAACGTGGTGCTAGAACATCATAGTAACCTAGCTCCAGAGAAAGAAACTACTCGCTCACGACTCGCAACTGAAAACTGGGATTCACCCATTGTTGTCACGACTGCAGTACAATTCTACGAATCACTCTTCGCCGCCAAGACTTCGAAAAGCCGAAAATTGCACAACATCGCAAACTCGGTAGTCATTCTCGATGAAGCTCAAGCACTACCAGTGCAATATCTAGAGCCCTGCCTACGTGGGCTGGAGCAACTATCCGACCATTACCATACCACAACCGTCCTTTGCACCGCGACTCAGCCCGCGATTGGTAAATCCGAGCAATTCCCTATCGGCTTGGAAAACATAACCGAAATCATCCACGACACCGCCGCGCTCTTTGCTTCACTAAAACGCGTGGAGGTTCACTACAGGGAGACTCTCGACGACCAGACGATCGCCAACGAAATCTCAGAGACTCAACAAGCCCTTTGTATCGTCAATACCCGTAAGCACGCCCAAGCCCTTTATCAACTCCTGCCCAAGAGCGATCAAAACTACCACCTATCCGCCTTAATGTGCCCAGAGCACCGGCTTCAAATCCTTGCCACCGTGCGTCAGCGACTCAATGACGGCCTGCCCACGCGTCTCATTTCTACTCAGCTTATCGAAGCCGGAGTCGATATCGACTTTCCCACCGTCTATCGAAGCATGGCAGGGCTCGACTCAATCTCTCAAGCTGCAGGCCGCTGCAACCGCAACGGAAAGATAAGCATTGGGCAAGTCCACGTCTTTCATTCCGAACACACAGCGTCCGAAACATACTTTAGAGAAACGGCCAATGTCGGGCATGAGATCCTCGATCTACACTCAGACGACCCTCTGTCCACAGCGGCAGTGAATGCCTACTTCGATAAATACTACTATCAACAAAAGTCCAAATGGGACGCTAAGGATATCCTCTCAGACTTCACCATCGTGCGAGATCACAAACTCCCCCTGCTTTTTCAGTACAAGTCTGTGGCTGAGAAATTCAAGCTCATCGAAAATAACCAGATCTCCGTGATCATTCCATGGGACGAAAAAGCTAAAGAACTCTGTGACCAACTCCGCAACGAATCCATCAAGCTCCATCGCCAACTATTTCGATCTCTACAGCGCTACGCAGTTCAAATTTACGAAAATCAATTTCGTAAAAACCACCATCAATTTGTAGCGCTTCGTAACGACGACTTCCACGTCCTAATCTGCCCAGAAACTCACTACTCAAACACTTTTGGCCTCAACCTTACCGACGAAGCTGCCAACGCATCATGCTTAATTGCCTGAAAATAAACACTGTCTCCAGAACGGAGACAGGGTCACCCAAAAATTCCTCAGCATTTTAGGTCAATTGTTTCAATCCGCGCTCCTATGATGAGGAGCTAAACGACAAAATTATCTAGTATCATCACCACATGAAATCATCAGTCACTTTAGAAATATCCGGCGACTACGCCCTCTTCTCGCGTCCCGAGATGAAGGTGGAACGCGTCTCTTACGACGTCATTACACCCTCTGCTGCTCGTGGAATCCTCGAAGCTATCTATTGGAAACCGCAAATCCGCTGGGAAATCGATGAAATCACCGTCATCAACCCAGTACGATTTACCAACATTCGCCGTAACGAGATCAGCAAAAAGGCCAGTAACCCCACTGCTGCGATGATGAACGAAGGCGGAACCGGTAAACTCGGTATCCAAATCGAAGAGAGCCGCCAGCAACGCGCCTCCCTTCTCCTAAAAGATGTCCGCTACATCGTTAAAGCCCATATCAGTATTCTCGACCGTCGTATGGATCGCGGAGGCGAAGAACTTCCCGAAAATCAAATAGCAGGTAAACATCTGGAAATGTTCAAGCGTCGCGCCCGCAAAGGCCAAGCCTTTCACCAACCTTACCTCGGTTGCCGAGAGTTCCCCGCGCGCTTCACTCTACATGAGTCAAATGAGAGCCTCCCCGTGCCACACGAAAAATTTGCAGGAGAAAAAGACCTGGGCTTCATGCTGCACGACATCGAGTTCGATCAAGACCCACGCACGAAGAAAGTAAAATCCACTACCCCTCATTTCTTCCGTGCTCAAATGAAAGACGGCGTCATCAGCGTGCCTCCTTTTAAGTCTGAAATCTCAGAATTCACTGTATCATGATCCTACATTCTCTTTATAAACTCTACGACCGCCTCGCAGACGATCCCGCCTATGAAATCGCTAAACCTGGATATTCGCCTCAGAAGATTTCCTTCCGTGTCGTCCTCAAGCCTGACGGTTCACTGTTCGCGATTCAAGACGCCCGAATCAAAAATGACAAAGGCAAGCCCTTCGCAGAGACTCAACTTGTAATAGGCCAAGCGAAGTCCGCTGGACCAGGCTTTAACCCTGGATTACTTTGGGATAACACCACCTACATGCTCGCCTACAAGTTAGACGACCCAAAACCCGAGCGAACCGTAAAATCCTTTGAAGCGTTCCGCGACAAACACCTCGCCCTCGAAGCTAAAATCAACGACTCCGATTTTACTGTAGTTTGCCGATTTTTAGAACATTGGACACCTGAAAAAGCCGCTGAATACGTCGAGGCTCATCCTGAAATCAAAGATTTAGCCACCGGCTTCGGACTCTTCCAAATCCAAGGACAAACCCAGAGCATAAATGAAAAGTCGAGAATCCTTGAATGGTGGGATCAGCAAGCAGGCGAAGCGCCAGGAGATCTGGGGCAATGCCTAATCACTGGCGGCAACGCCACCATTGCCCGCCTACATCCAAAGATTAAGTCCGTAGCAGGTGCCCAGTCTGCAGGAGCCTCGATTGTTTCGTTCAACGCCCCAGCCTATGAATCTTACGGTAAGGATCAGTCGTTCAATGCTCCCGTCTCCGAGCAAGCAGCGTTCAAATACGGCACAGCCCTCAACTCGCTGCTCAACGGGCCAAAATCTAATAAGCATAGAATTCGAATAGGCGACACCACCTGTGTCTTCTGGACGGATGAACCTTCTATTGTCGAAGACGCCGCTTTCTTTTTCTTTTCAGACGGCTCAACCACGCCCGAAGCACAAGACGAAGCCACACGCAACAAGGTAGAAATTTTCCTCAAATCACTTCGCCTAGGAACTCAGGAACTCGATGAACTAGGCGAAGACACGAAGAACAATCACTTCTACATCCTCGGCCTCGCGCCCAATGCCGCTCGGCTCTCAGTTCGCTTCTTCCACCAATCTACAATTGCCGAATTCATCGCCAATCTCCGAGCACACCACGACGACATTTCAATTATTCGTCAATTCGAGGAAGCGAAAGGAACACGTCAACCCGAGCCCGAATTCCCCGCGAACTGGCAACTACTCAAGGAAACCGCCCGCGTCTCAGATGAAATCCCCCCACTACTCGGCGGTGCGCTCATGCGCGCGATTCTCGACAACACACCATATCCAGAAGGCATCTATGCCGCCGTCCTCCGCCGTATTCGCGCTGACCGAACTATCAACTATTCCCGTGCCGCCATCATCAAGGGCGTGCTCACACGCAATCACAAACAAACCATACCCACCATGTTAGACACAGAAAACAAAGAACCGGCCTACCTGTTAGGACGATTATTCTCCGCATTGGAAAAAACTCAAGGCGATGCCCTTGGTGACCTAAACGCTGGCCTCAAAGATAAGTACTACAGTAGTGCTTCCGCAACGCCAGCCTCCGTCTACCCTCGTATTCTTCGCACCTACCCTCATCACCTCGCCAAACTAAACGGCGGCCAGAAGGTTGTTCGCGAACGCCTAATCCAGGACATCATCGGAGAACTCAATGAGTTTCCTTCCCACCTTAACCTCAAAGACCAAGGTAAATTCGCCATCGGCTATTATCATCAACGCAAAGACTTCTTTACCAAAAAAGAAAAACCAACCGACTCACCCGATTCACTTTAATTCCTCACAACAATTATCAAATAAATATAAACTATGAACAACCGATACGACTTCATCTTCCTCTTCGATGCTAACGACGCTAATCCAAACGGCGACCCAGATGCTGGTAACCTACCACGCATTGACGCCGAAACAGGCCAAGGGCTCGTCACCGACGTCTGCCTCAAACGCAAAATCCGCAACTTCGTCCAGACCACTCAACCCGAGCAAAAAATTTACTTTGAAGAACTTGCCGTGCACAACCAGCAGCACGAAGAAGCATACAAAGCGCTCGACCTAGGTGATCCTAAAACAGCGAAACGCGCGGAAAAAGATAAAGCACGCGAATGGATGTGCCAAAATTTCTACGACGTCCGAACTTTCGGAGCCGTTATGTCCACCGCCGTCAACTGTGGTCAAGTCCGCGGCCCCGCACAACTCTCCTTCGCCCGCTCCATCGACCCCATCGTTGCCAGCGAACACGCCATCACGCGATCTTCAGTCACAAATGAAAAGGACATCGATAAGGAACGCACAATGGGGCGTAAATTCACCATCCCATACGGTCTTTACCGCGCACATGGATTCATCAATCCGTTTCTCGCAGAGCAAACAGGCTTCAACGATGACGACCTCGAACTACTCTTCACAGCTCTAGAGAATGCCTTCCAGTTCGACCAGTCTGCCGCACGCCCCGCAGGCAGCATGAACCCTCGCGGACTCCTCGTCTTTAAGCACGATTCTCAACTCGGTAACGCTCCATCGCACAAGCTCTTCGATGCTGTCACCGTGAAGCGCAAAGAAGGTGTCGAAGTGCCACGTGCCTTTGCCGACTATGAGGTCAATATCCCAGACGACTTGCGGGCTTATTGTGCGGATAAAGGCATCGAAATCATCGAGCGCATCTAAACCTCTGGCCACTGCACCCTCACCTGCGGTAAGCACTCAAAGTGCTTGTCGCTGGTGAGCAGAGTGCAGCCCTCAACACATGCCGCAGAGATCCAAATATCGTTCTCGGGAATCGGCGTGCCCCGCTCCCGCAAATACTTTTTCATGAGCGCTACCAAGTCAGCCACTGGGATGGATTGATCCTGGCAGCCGCAAAGGAGAGCAAATGCTCAACCCTCTATTCGGAAGATCTTCAAATCGGCCAAACCTACGAGACAATCACCGTGATCAATCCTTTCCTGTAACCTCTTTCCAAGGAGTCCCCCATATCCGACCTAACCACAGTCGCCCTCTCCGCTCTCCAGCACTACTTGTATTGTCCTCGGCAATGCGCGCTCATTCATGTTGAGCGACTCTGGGCGGAGAACTACTCGACTGCCGAAGGCAACGCGCTCCACGAGAAGGCGCACTCCGGACTCGGCGAGAGCCGCCCTGGTGTGCGCATTTCCCGCAGCCTCCCCGTCTGGTCGGATACCCACGGCCTGCGCGGCGTTTGCGATGTCGTTGAAATCCATAAGGACGGCACCCTCATTCCCGTCGAGTATAAGCGCGGCCGTCCCAAAGCCCATCGAGCCGACGAAATCCAACTCTGCGGGCAAGCCATCTGCCTCGAAGCAAGTTTTCAACGCGAGCCGAATAGCATCCGCACAGGCTATCTCTTCTATGGTAAACAACAGCGCCGCACCGCCATCACATTCGATAGCGATCTACGCGAACTCACATTAGAAATTGCCGATAAAGTGCGCACCATGATCGAGCAAGGGCAGACACCGTCGGCCACTTACACACCCAAACTCTGCGACCGCTGCTCCATGATTCACCTATGCCAGCCGAAATGTATGCGCCTCAAACGCGGCACCGCCAATTGGTTCCAATCGCAACTCTCAAGCTTGAGGGATGAAACCTAGAACCTGAAATCCATGACCTAACCTCAAGTTTCCCACCTCAAGCCTCAGCTCTCCAGTTTCAGCTCTCAAGTTTCAGCTCTCAAGCCTCCTCCCTCCCATGCGACAGCACCTAAACACCCTCTATGTCACTCTAGACAAAGCCTACTTGCGCAAAGACGGAGCCGCCGTTGAAGTGCGCCACGAAAAGCAGACAAAACTCCGCGTGCCCCTGCACAATCTCGACGGCATCGTCTGCTTCGGTTGGGATTGCTGTGCCAGCGCCTCCCTCATGGGTGCCTGTGCCGAGGCCGATGTCGCCCTCTCCTTCCACACACCCTACGGAAAATTCCTCGCGGCCAGCCAAGGCTTCACCTCCGGCAACATTCTTCTGCGTCGTGCACAATACCGCGCCGCCGATCAACCCGACGCCACGCTCGCAATAGCGAAAAATATGATCGCTGGCAAATTAGCCAACACACGCCAAGTGCTCCTACGCGCCGCCCGCGACCACGGAGCCAAAGATGCCATCCGCGCCGAGACTTTATTAAAGGCATCCGACCAACTTACGCGCCGTATCCGCTACGCTCAAGCGGCTACCGATCTCGACATTCTCCGCGGTGTCGAAGGGGATGCCGCCACCTACTACTTTGCCGCGTTCACCTCGCTCCTCACAAATACCACACTTACCCTCGATGGCCGTAACCGACGTCCACCCACCGATCCAGTCAACGCCCTGCTCTCCTTCCTCTACAGTTTATTGACACACGACTGCCGCAGTGCGCTCGAATCTTGCGGACTCGACGCCCAGTGCGGTTTTTTGCATCGTGACCGACCCGGCAGACCTTCGCTCGCGCTCGACCTGATGGAAGAATTTCGAGCCATCTTCGCCGACCGCGCAGCCCTCACACTGATCAATCGCCAACAAATACAAGCTGCCCATTTTGAGACCAAAGAAAACGGAGCTGTTTATCTGAAAGAAGATGCCCGCAAAATCGTGCTCAACCACTGGCAAGAGCGTAAACAAACCGAGATAATGCACCCTCTCTTGGAAGAGACAGTGACCCTCGGCCTGCTGCCCCACCTACAAGCCCGTCTCCTCGCACGACACCTACGCGGCGACCTCGACGCCTATCCAGCCTATTTAGCCAAATAATTTCTCTCCACATTCAGACCCAGTTCTTCCCGCCCTAATTGTTCGTTCATCGCCCTAAAGGGCACCCGTCTCAGTCTCCCCGGCAGGGCAAACCGCAGACGGTTCACCATCTCCGCGCTATTCGCGCTCCATCCTGATTTCAAAAAAATGTATATACTCGTCGCTTACGATGTCGCCACCAGTAAACCCAAGGGAGCCCGACGCCTACGCCGTGTCGCCAAAGCTTGCCTCGACTATGGACAGCGTGTGCAAAATTCCGTCTTCGAATGCAAGCTCGACCCCGGACAATATGTAGAATTCAAAGAACGTATTTTAAGCGAGATCGACCCGACGACTGATTCCATCCGGATTTACAATCTAGGAAATAATTGGCAAAAGCGCGTCGAACACTACGGAAAGAACCAAGATTATAATATCGAAGGCACTCTTCTCGTTTAGAGGTCTGAAGCCTCGCAGACAGGGCGCCGCGAACCCTAAGCGCCCAGACCTGACCAGTCACTTTCGCGACCTACCGAAGTGCTTGAATCCCAGTTCTTTGACAGTCGAAAGAAATATAAAGTGCAGGATCAGTGCTGAAAAATCGTGACCTTCGCGAAAACAGCCTCTTATCTCACTCAGCATTAAACATTTATGCCTAATGCTATCGCGTCCCTCACGGGACGCGCGGATTGAAACTTGAAGAGCACGCTGATTGATCGCGTCCCCTCGCTATCGCGTCCCTCACGGGACGCGCGGATTGAAACAGACCGATGCTGCCATAGTGTTTGTGCTCTGCGGGATCGCGTCCCTCACGGGACGCGCGGATTGAAACCGCCGATACCGAGAGGCCAAGCGCAACCGTCCTAACATCGCGTCCCTCACGGGACGCGCGGATTGAAACATTAAATTACCAACTAATAAAATATTATGGACGGATCGCGTCCCTCACGGGACGCGCGGATTGAAACGACGAGCTACTGCGCAACGTGAGCGCGGTCACGCTCATCGCGTCCCTCACGGGACGCGCGGATTGAAACATTAAATTACCAACTAATAAAATATTATGGACGATCGCGTCCCTCACGGGACGCGCGGATTGAAACGTAATAGATTGCGCGGACTGCTCCCGCACGATGGATCGCGTCCCTCACGGGACGCGCGGATTGAAACATATGTAGCATTTTCGTAGTGGGTTCGGTGTGTTATCGCGTCCCTCACGGGACGCGCGGATTGAAACATTACGCCGACCACGCACGCCACAGTCAAACGGCATCGCGTCCCTCACGGGACGCGCGGATTGAAACAATTGGAAAGTGGACAAACTTACCGGCACAGTCGATCGCGTCCCTCACGGGACGCGCGGATTGAAACACCACGTAAAATACGCGCCAAATCTGGAGCACGTATCGCGTCCCTCACGGGACGCGCGGATTGAAACTTTGCCGCACCGAAGAACGACGCCTTTGCGGTGCATCGCGTCCCTCACGGGACGCGCGGATTGAAACGGGCATGTGGTGTGTGGTGTGTGGTGTGTGCTTGATCGCGTCCCTCACGGGACGCGCGGATTGAAACGTCCTTACCCACCCTTTCCCATCAGAGTGCCAAGATCGCGTCCCTCACGGGACGCGCGGATTGAAACTAATCTCTCCCGCCGTAAACGCACGCAAACCACATCGCGTCCCTCACGGGACGCGCGGATTGAAACGGATGCGTCCGCGCATTACGCTCGTAGCCCCGCAATCGCGTCCCTCACGGGACGCGCGGATTGAAACCGAAGTCGGTATACCCCCATTCTCCGTGGACAGTATCGCGTCCCTCACGGGACGCGCGGATTGAAACTGATGTAAGCCAGAAAGTGCGCCTGCACGTTGGTGATCGCGTCCCTCACGGGACGCGCGGATTGAAACGGTCAGCAGCCAGTCCATTCGCGCCCGCTCTGCGGATCGCGTCCCTCACGGGACGCGCGGATTGAAACCGGTCATTAAGAACCGCGCCAAAGCATTCCGACATCGCGTCCCTCACGGGACGCGCGGATTGAAACAGCACGAGCTTGACCACTTAAACGGCGTATGCCTATCGCGTCCCTCACGGGACGCGCGGATTGAAACTTGAGAATGCTGGACTCATCGCAAACACATCCGACATCGCGTCCCTCACGGGACGCGCGGATTGAAACACGTATGACGATCCGAAACTACGGACGATGCCGCATCGCGTCCCTCACGGGACGCGCGGATTGAAACTCGGCTTGCTTGGCGGTAGCTGCAAACGCCGTGCCATCGCGTCCCTCACGGGACGCGCGGATTGAAACCCTGAGTCTGGCGTAATCCCGAACATCTACGTTATCGCGTCCCTCACGGGACGCGCGGATTGAAACCCTTAGTTCCGTGCATTGCGCTTCCCGCTGCAATGATCGCGTCCCTCACGGGACGCGCGGATTGAAACGCGTTACAGGATATTGCACTACAGACGAATCTCAATCGCGTCCCTCACGGGACGCGCGGATTGAAACTAACCGAAACTATGAAAACACGCATAATCTACATCATCGCGTCCCTCACGGGACGCGCGGATTGAAACACGCGGTAAGACCGCTGATCTCGATGCCGACAGCGCATCGCGTCCCTCACGGGACGCGCGGATTGAAACACCTCGTTCACACGCTCCGACGCCACCATCGCCGATCGCGTCCCTCACGGGACGCGCGGATTGAAACTTAATGCACGATGTGGGCTTTTCGAGGACTGCGGATCGCGTCCCTCACGGGACGCGCGGATTGAAACTGCTGCTTGGCTGCATAAATCAACGGAAACAGCTCATCGCGTCCCTCACGGGACGCGCGGATTGAAACAAGAAGGGCGACCGTGTAAGGGTTACATCGGCACATCGCGTCCCTCACGGGACGCGCGGATTGAAACACTCAGATTTCGGGGGATGAGTCGATCTACCACATCGCGTCCCTCACGGGACGCGCGGATTGAAACCCGCGTTACAAATGGGCGAGGGGCAAGGGCAACTTATCGCGTCCCTCACGGGACGCGCGGATTGAAACACTCAGATTTCGGGGGATGAGTCGATCCACCACGGATCGCGTCCCTCACGGGACGCGCGGATTGAAACAGCGATCTATTGGACCATTATCCCGTTTTGGCGATCGCGTCCCTCACGGGACGCGCGGATTGAAACTAAAATTAGAGTATTGGAAAATGAACTAGACTCTGATCGCGTCCCTCACGGGACGCGCGGATTGAAACCCTATATGGCAGAAGAATATGGAGCTAGTCACCGATCGCGTCCCTCACGGGACGCGCGGATTGAAACATCGAGCACTCGTTTATTCCTCGCCGCTGGCAGTGGATCGCGTCCCTCACGGGACGCGCGGATTGAAACCACAATATGAACCCCGAGGAAGTGTTTCAAAAGATATCGCGTCCCTCACGGGACGCGCGGATTGAAACGCTTAGTAGTGTATAGCTCATAGCTCGACGTCGATCATCGCGTCCCTCACGGGACGCGCGGATTGAAACCCCATTCGCATCTCAGAAGCACCAATGCCGTATTATCGCGTCCCTCACGGGACGCGCGGATTGAAACATAAGCAAGATGCCATACGACAGCTCATGCTGGATTATCGCGTCCCTCACGGGACGCGCGGATTGAAACAGGGTGGATCTCTGTGACGTTAAATCTGTAGGCGATCGCGTCCCTCACGGGACGCGCGGATTGAAACACTATGCAATCGACGTCCGCACCGCATGGGCACAATCGCGTCCCTCACGGGACGCGCGGATTGAAACAAGCTATAATTTCACAACAAGCTGAGGCGGAAAGTATCGCGTCCCTCACGGGACGCGCGGATTGAAACCTCTGGTTCCGTTACCATAGATTTTGCTATTACCATCGCGTCCCTCACGGGACGCGCGGATTGAAACCGGGTGCCGATTCTCGGCGCAAAATCAAACTACCAATCGCGTCCCTCACGGGACGCGCGGATTGAAACCTCATCAGCTGATTGCCTCCGATACCAAGACTCTGATCGCGTCCCTCACGGGACGCGCGGATTGAAACAGCGAATAACCCGCTGAAAAAGGATACAACTTTAATCGCGTCCCTCACGGGACGCGCGGATTGAAACCGAGGATAATACCGGAGGATCTGAGAGCTTTGCCGATCGCGTCCCTCACGGGACGCGCGGATTGAAACCGGCACCTCGACGTGCCGACGCTTACGCTGACTATCATCGCGTCCCTCACGGGACGCGCGGATTGAAACACTGGTGCCAACTTACCGAGCGCGTCTTTCCCAGTCATCGCGTCCCTCACGGGAGCACAGAGAAGGGGTCAAACGCAAAATTTAAAGATTAAGACTTTACGGCTGCTGGGCTCACCTCCGTTATGGATCTTTATATTTTGCGTTTGACCCCCTCATTTTTCTCCCGTTTGACCGGAATTTTTTCCCGCGAGCGGACGCCCACGCTCAAACGTAGGGTCGGCGCTTGCGCCGCGCGTCCGAGTCAGCCAGTGCGCCAAGCCCAAGCCGACGCGGGCGTGACAAGTCGCAATGCCATTGCATATTGCCAGATTAATAAAAGTTAAATAGGATGACGTTTTAGCCATACGTATTTTATGGCCAAGAAGAAGCACAAAAATACACAAAAATTTCTTCTTCTGAGTTTTTCGTGCTTCTTCGTGCCTTTTTGTGGCTGAAAATCAGTGATTTGAGTTTTCATTATAGCCCAGAATCAAAAGGCATTGAAATACGCAATGGCATTGTGACAAGTCGCGCCGCTACGCTCGCCCGACGCCAGCGATCGGCGAGCGAACGGCGAGCGAACGTCCGAGTCAGCCAGTGCGCCTCGCCTAACCAGACGCGGGCGTGACAAGTCGCGCCCCTACGCTTTAACCGTCGAAAGCGGACACCCTACGCTCACTCGATCCGAAACTCCGCTACCCGTGCGCGCTCTCCCTGGCACGTGCGCTAGGGGATGCTCTCGGGGTCGGCTTCGAGATTGTAAATATCCTCGTAGCCTTGGCGATAAGCCGTCGGCGTTTGCCCCACGCAGCTGCGGAAAAAATCCGCAAAATACTGGCTCAAACTAAAGCCGCAACTGATAATTTCATCCATCCAAAAATGCTAAAACAAAGAACACATGCACGCCAGTCTAATGTGTGAAATTCACCACTGCACAGAGGCGCACAACAAACATTGCATAAAATGATAATCTACTTTTTTATTTTGTTAATTATGCTCAACGGAATCTCCCCCCTTCTCAGCCCAGAACTACTCGACGCTCTCTATCGTATGGGACACGGCGACGAAATATTACTTGCCGACGCGCACTTCCCCGGCGACACCTTCGGCCAACGCGTGATACGCGCCGACGGCCTCGGCATCCCCGCGCTGCTCGAAGCCATCCTCCCCCTCTTCCCGCTCGACCCCTATGCCGACGCTCCGCTCGCCATGATGGCGGCCGTCCCTGGCGACTCGCTCGACCCCTCAGTTGAAGACGCTTACTGCAAAGCCATCACCGCCACCGGAGTCGACGCCAAGGTGCAGATCGAACGCGTGGAACGCTTCGCCTTTTACGACCGAGCAAAGGTAGCTTACGCCGTCGTTATGACCGGCGAGATGGCCAAATACGGCAACCTGATCCTAAAGAAGGGCCTCGCCAATGTTTAACCAGACAGTCCTTAATTCTTGATTCTCAATTCTTAATTCCCAATTCTTAATTCCTACAAAAACATTATGTCAAAAAATAAAACAGTACTCCTCGTCGCCAACGGCGACCTTCGCCTCACCGCCAATCAAAACTGCTGGGCTAAGCAGGATGAGATGGAGCAAGAACTCACCACCGTGCTCAAGAGCCTCGGCGGGGATCTCAAACGGGCGCACAAATACGACCCCGAATTGAAGCACGGCTTCATCTCTAGCCAGCGCCAAGGCATGGATGTCTTCGCGACGATCGACCGCAAGGCACCCCTCATCATTGCCGAAGCCGTCTGGCAGTATTCGCACCACTTGCTGCACGGCCTCATCTCGCACGAAGGCCCCATTCTCACCGTGGCCAACTGGAGCGGCACATGGCCTGGCCTCGTCGGTATGCTCAATCTCAACGGCTCGTTGACCAAAGCCGGCGTGGAATACTCCACTCTTTGGAGCGAAGACTTCAGCACCGACCAACGCTTTCAAAAGAAGCTCCAAAAGTGGCTCGATACTGGCAAAGTCAAACACCAGATCGCACACGTTAACACATACAAAAGCAAGCAAACGCCTGCACGCCTCAAAAAGATTGCCGACAAAATCGCCACCGACCTCGACCGCAACAAAGCGATCCTAGGCGTATTCGACGAGTTCTGCATGGGCATGTATAATGCCACCATTCCCGACGAGCTCCTTTTCCAGACAGGCGTTTATAAAGAGCAACTCAGCCAGAGCGCGCTCTACGCCGAGATGAAAACTGTGACCAAAGCCGAAGCCGAAGAAGTCTTCAACTTTATCGAAAAGAAAGGCTTCAACTTCCACTTTGGCAAGAGCGAGAAAAACGACCTCACCAAGAAGCAAGTTATCGAGCAGTGTAAGATGTACATCGCCGCTTGCCGCATCGGCGACACCTACGGCTGCGACGCACTCGGTATCCAATACCAACAAGGTCTCAAAGATCTTTGCCCCGCTTCCGACCTCGTCGAAGGCATGCTCAACAGCACCGACCGCCCACCGGTCAAAAACGCCAAGGGCAAGGTTATTCTCGCGGGCGAGACTTACCCACACTTCAACGAAGTCGACGAATGCTGCGGCATCGACGCCCTCATGACGAAGCGCGTGCACACCGCGCTCAAGCAGCCTACCGAAACCACGCTCCACGATCTCCGCTGGGGCGACTGGGATCAGTCTGGCACCACCGACGAGTATGTTTGGGTCTTTCTCATATCGGGCTCCGCGCCCATTGAGCACCATATCGGCGGCTGGAAAGGCAGCCACGGCTACCGCCAGCCCGCCATGTATTTCCCAAAGGGCGGCAGCACACTGCACGGCATCGCCAAGCCCGGCGAGATCGTCTGGAGCCGCGTCTTCATCCAAGACGGCAAGCTCAAGATGGATCTTGGCCGCGCCAAGGTTATCACATTGCCCAAAGAAGAAACCCAACGCCGCCTCGATGCGACCACGCCACAGTGGCCGATCATGCACGCCGTGACCTACGGCGTCAGCCGCGACCAAATGATGGCACGCCACCAGGCGAACCACATCAACGTCGCCTACGCCGACAGTGCGAAGTCAGCCGATAACTGCATGTATGCCAAAGCCGAGCTAGCCAAAAAGATGGGGATGGAAGTCGCCCTCTGCGGCACCGACGCCAAAGGTAAAACACTTTAAGCTACACGCGCACGACTCAAACATGCCCATCACATCCACTCCTTATGGTAAACTTCCCTCCGGTGAAGCCGTCACTCTTTTCACCCTGACCAACGGCAACGGCCTGAGCGCTTGCGTGATGACTTTGGGCGCAACGCTGACTTCGCTCAACGTGCCCGACCGCGACGGTGCTTTGGCGGATATCGTGCTGGGAAAGGATGACTTTGCAGGCTACCTCGCGGGGCATCCCTGCTTTGGCTCCACTTGTGGCCGGGTGGCAGGCCGCATCGGCGGTGCCAAGTTCAAGATCGACGGCACTCCCTACAAATTGCAAGCTAACGAAAACGACAATAACTTGCACAGCGGCCCCGAAGGTTTCCACCTGATGCTCTGGCAGGGAAAAATCGTCGACGATTTCAGCGTGCCAAAACTACAACTCTCACTCACCGATCCCGACGGCCACAACGGCTTTCCAGGCACGTTGAAGTGCACTGTCACCTACGCACTTTTAGACGACGACTCACTGCAAATTCACTACAGTGCCCACACGGACAAGACCACCCCGCTCAATCTAACCAACCACAGCTATTTCAATCTGCAAGGCAGTGGCGATGTGCTCGGGCATAGCGTGCAAATTTTCGGCGATGGCGTGGCCAGCGTCGATGCAAACTCGACGCTAATCGGACGCCGCGACCCGGTGGTGCAAGGCTATAACGACTATCGCGAGCCCGTCGTGCTCGGCTCGCTAGAGAAGCTGGAAGTGGGCAATGGCGACATATATTTCTTCTTCAACGAAGGCCGCAGCAATCAGCCCAAGCTGGCAGCGATCGTCAAAGAGCCCCAGTCCGGCCGCTGCATGGAAGTGCTCACCACCGAGCCAGGTGTGCAATTTTACGCCGGTCTCTCGCTCGCCAAAGACGGCCCCGACGCTGGCAAAGGCGGCATCCTGCACCAGCCGCAAGATGCCCTTTGCCTTGAAACGCAGGACTACGCCGACTCGATCAACTTCCCCGAGATGGGCGACGCTGTGCTCAAAGCAGGTGAAAGCTTCAAGTCGACGACTGTCTATCGTTTCAGCGCAGAATAAACTCAAAAACGAACACTTGCATTCATCAGCCAAGCTGTTTTCTTTATATACTTTCAAGTATGCCCAGATGGCGGAATTGGCAGACGCGCTAGACTCAAAATCTTGTATCTTCGGATGTCCGGGTTCGACCCCCGGTCTGGGTACCATTTATTTTAATCCTCGATCAACCACAGCAGTTCATACGGCTCGAGCTCGAGCGTATCGTGGGTTGAGACGCTGCGCTTGTTCAACGCGTCTTTGAAAAAGTGCGCGAGGCCTTCTGTGCGTAGGTTGCGCATGTTGACCGTTTGCTTGGAGTCTGCAAAGTTGGCGACCACGACTAGCAGATGGCCTTCATTCCAGCGCAGATAGCTCATGACGTGATTATTCTCCGTGCTGAGTAGACGCATCTGACTCCCGGTAAATGCGGGGCAGGCTTTACGCTTTTCAAAGAGCTCTTGCAGACTGCGGAAAATCTGCGCCCGCACGGAATTCTTTTTCTTCAACTCTTTGAGCAGCGACCAATCCATCTTGGGGCGATGCACCCAGCGACTGTCCTCCTTCTTCTCTTTGTCTCCCAAGTAGTCGTAGTCGTTGAGCATCCCCCACTCTTCTCCTAGGAAGATCAGCGGGATGCCGCCGATGCTGCAGAGCACGCCATACAACATCCGGATACGGCGCACGGCCATATCTATCAGCTGGGGATCTTTACTAACGAGCGCTTGCTCCAGCCCAGCCAGCGAGGCCATCGTGCCAGAGACGCGCATGTCGCCCGTCTCGGTATTGTGCTGAAATGGCACGCCGGCGGCGAAGGAACCTTTAAAAGTACCGGTATAAAAACTGTTAAGAAAGTTACGGTGATCTTCGGGATTGATGCCGACGGCCCACGCATCGTCATTATCAAACGACCAGCCGATGTCGTCGTGCCCGCGCAGATAGTTAATCCAAACCGTGCCTGCCCAGAGATGCTGACGGTGGCTAACCGACTGCTTGAGCAGCCGTGTCTCGCGGGTGGCGATAGCCTCCCATAGCAGCGCCATCAGCGTCGGATTATACGAGAGCTGGCACTCCTCGGTGCTGATGTATTTCACCACTTCGTCAGGATGCACGATCGCCTCCGACTTTAGGGCGAGCCCCGGCGCGGCAATGCGACACACGGCGTTGAACGCTTGGATCAACAAGTGCGCCTCTGGCAAATTCTCGCAAGTCGTCCCCATTCGTTTCCAGATGAAAGCGACCGCGTCGAGTCGCAATATTTCCACTCCAGTATTGGCCAGAAAAAGCATTTCCCCGACCATGGCGCGAAAGACCTCGGGGTTGGCGTATTTTAGATCCCACTGGAAGCTGTTGAAAGTCGTCCAAACCCAGCTCTGCATGCCCTGATGCCATGTGAAATTGCCGCGCCGGATGGTGGGGAAAATCTCGCGTAGCGAGCGCTCATATTGATCAGGAATGGTGTGGTCGGGATAGACGTGAAAGTAGTCGATATATTCGCGGTCGCCCTCTTGCGCACGGATCGCCCAATCGTGATCGTCAGATGTGTGATTAAACACAAAGTCGATCACCAGCGAAATGCCGACTGCGCGAAAGTCGTGCGCCAGCGCGCGCAAGTCCTCCATCGTGCCAAGACTGGCATCGACGCTGCGATAGTCGCTGATCGCGTAGCCGCCATCGCTGTTACCCTCACGATCTTTGAATAAGGGCATTAAATGCACGTAGGTGAGCCCAAGGTCTTTCAGGTAGGGTATCTTATCGCGCAGCTTGTTGAGATCTTCACTAAAAAGATCCACATACAACGAGCCGCCCACCATACGCTCTGAGAGGTACCAGTTGGGATCATTCTCACGGCGCACGTCTAGCTGGCACAAATCCTCGGGGCGATTCAGCCAACATTCAACCGCCGTGAGCAAGATACGCTCTAAGTAGTAGTAGAAATCGTAGTGCTGCCCATAGAGCTGATGCAAGAGGCCGAACAGCCGCGGCCAGTGCTCCGCTAGTCGGGCATCGATCGTCTCCACGTGTAGCGCATAGCTACCATGCGCCGCATTGGCAGCCCCGATCTTATCCAAGATCTGGGGGCGGATGCGACGTAGGGTGCGGCTGGCTTCATAGTCTAAATCCAAATCAGGCATCTTCGCTCGCTGTCAATTTTTCATTAGGAATCCTGATTTGGTCGAGGAAATTATAATATTCGATCCCCTCGATGATGCCGCGAGCATGGTGTTGCTCTGCGAAATAAACGCGTGGGTATTTGCGCAGCTTCTCCAGCTCTTGGCTGTAGTTGCCCACCACCACGCCGAGCGTGTTGCCAGCCAGCATGTCTTCATCGTTGCCAGAATCGCCGGCCACGAGGATATGCTCCAGTGGGAAGCCCCACTTGTAGGCCATGTGGCGGATACTGATGCCACTGCCCGCACGCGAAGGGATGATGTCGAGAAACATGCCTAACGAAACGATGCACTTCGAGCGGATGCCGTTTTCGCGCAAGATGCGTTTGATGGCCGCAAGTTTTGGCGCGACTGCGAAGTCTACTTTGTAGCTGATCTTGAAGATCGATTGCTCGTTGTCATCTTGGATGTAAAGACCTTCGATGGAGTCGAGCACTTGGTGAATCTTTTCTGGCTCCCACCGGAAGTTGATGTGCTTGCGCCAGCTAGTATCAAGTGTGTAGTTTTTGCCATAGTAGATCTCGGTGCCCACGGAGGTGATCAATACTTCTGGATTGGGGATATCCATCTGATCCATCAGCTCAATCACATCTTCGTAGCGGCGGCCAGTCGCGATGCCAAAACCGATGTGATCGGCCGCTTCGCTAATCAAACGGAAGAAGTCCTGCATGGCCTCATCGTTACCCGTCAGCGTGTTATCGATGTCGGCAATGATGAGGCGATCCACCTGCGGCAGGCGGCGGCTCTTGCGCCCGCGCGCGATGGGCGCAGGTTTGGAGGAGTCGCGCAGCACTTCTTTTACATCGCGCAGGTAGCGCTTTACGTGGCGCTGCCAGGAATAGTATTTGTCCACATTTTCCAGTCCAGCGCGCGACCATTCGTCCCACTGCGCTGGCTCAAGTAATGCGTGAAGTAGCGCCTTTTCGATTGATTTTGAATCGAAGGGGTCGACGAGTGCGCCGTTTTTACAGTTGGCAATAATGTCGGTCGGCCCGCCATCGTTGGTGGCGATAATGGGGGCGCCGCTGGCAGCCGCTTCGAGCAGCGTCAGGCCGAAAGGCTCAGTCATGGCCGCATTCACGAAGACGCCGCGCGATTTGGTGATCTCGCGGTAGAGCGTGGCAACATCGTCGGCCTTGTGCTGCTTCGGGTAAGCCACCTTGCCGTAAAGATCATACACGTCGATCAGCGCCAGCACGTTGCTCAATACCGCGCGTTGCCCGGGCGGCATCTCACGTAGATCCTCGCGGGTGCCCATGATCAAGACCAGATTGGCCGTGCGTTGTAGCTGGGGAGACTCGCCGTAGGTTTGGACGAGCTTTTCCAAATTTTTGCGCTCATCTGGCCGCGCCATCGCCACGATCAATGGCTTGTCGGGGTCGCGCAGAAAGGCTCTTACATCTTTAATCAGCTGCGAGGTTTCGTCGTCGTCTCGCGGCGCTCGAAACTTGCTTAAGTCCACGCCCGGCGGGATCACTTCCATCCGCTCAGGGGTATAGTTTTCATATTGCTCGTATTGCTCGCGCACCTCTTGGCGTGTGCTGGTGCAGATCAGCGAGCACGTCTCCAGCGCAAATTCTTCCGCCTCGATGCGCCTGCCAATTGCATAGCGCGCTTCGATCTTTTCAGAGCTGAGACCAGAATCCTCTAAGCGTTGCTTTTTAACCCGCCCTAGCGAATGCCCGGTAAAAATAAAGGGCACGCCTAGCAGCCGCGAGAGTTGCCCGCCGCCGTAGCCCGCGTCCGCGTAGTGTCCGTGGATCACGTCTGGCACCGTGTTGGTGCGCGCAAAATGGCTTAGGCATTGATCAACAAAGACTTCCATATAAGGCCAGAGCTTTGACTTACTCAGGTAGCGCTTCGGGCCGAATGGGATGCGCACGATGTAGGCTTTGTCCGCGATACGCTCTTCGAGCTTAGCGTAATCGTCCGACACTTTGTCGTCGATAATCTGCCGAGTAATCAAATCCACCCGCTCCACATCCTCACGCTCGGATAAAGCACGAGCCAGCTCTAGCACATAGCGCGTCTGCCCTCCTGTGTCTTCATCGCGACCTAGTTCCAATTGTTCGCCACGAATCAAACCGTGTAGGCTGATAAGTGCGATGTGGATTCCTTTTTCTTTAACCATGGTATTTTATTGGTAAAATTTTTTGTCTGTGGTGGTGGCACCTTGCATTCCGCAAACCTTAGCCGCGAAACGACTTGCATTCTGCACGATTTGTTCGACTGGAGTGCCTATTATCAGGCTGTGCAAGGTGTATGCGGAAAACGCATCACCCGCGCCCACGGTGTCTATAAATGGGTCGGGCGTCGGCGCGGGGATGCAGGCCACTTGCCCGACCTCGCCGATTATCCGCGCCCCACGACTGCCGCCAGTCAGTAAGACATTGTGTATCTCGTATCGCGCGCGGAGTTCTTCGACCGCACTCACCGCGTCGTCGTCGAAATCAAGTGTCCGCCCGCCAAGTAAGGACTCCAACTCATCAATGTTTAACTTTAGCCAATCGACCCCCTGCGCCCAGCGCTGAATCAACTCCATCGAAGCGTATGGAGGACGCAAATTGACGTCAAAAAATCGCTTTGCGGTTGAGCGCTCGATCAGTGATTCAAAAGTCGCTCGGCTGCGTTCACTGCGCAGCGCCAGCAGACCGTGGTAAATGAACTCAGTGGCCGCCCAGCCATCGTCTTGTACGTAGTCCCAAGCGCGTTCTTCGCAAATATCGTAGCTCGGCTCATCCCCCTCGACAGTGACTTGCACCACACCCGTGGCGCGCGGCGAATCAAGCTGCAGTCCATCGGTCGCCATCTTCCAATCCACCATTTTTTGGCGAATCGCTTGCCCATCCACATCGTCGCCGACAGCACTGATAAACAAGGGCGCGTGCCCGAAGCCACGCAAGCCCCACGCTACGTTAAACGGCGCACCCCCTAAAACTCGAGTCCCATCAGGAAAGCAGTCAAAGAGCACCTCTCCAAACACTACCAAGGGAGCTATTTTAGTTCTCGTTTCAGTTCCTTCTAGAGTTTCAGTTGATAACATGTATAGTATGGTTCCTGAGTTTGGCGGCGCACAGATTTGTTCTATATGTATTCTATATGTGTTCTATATGTGTTCTATTGGCTTTCCGACGAACAAAATTCAATTAATGCTATATGAAGAATTATTTCAACCCTCAATCTGGTATCGCGCCTTCCGTCCTCGCTACGGACTTGGATGGAACGCTCATTCCACTCCCAGATAGCCCTGATAACCTCGCAGATCTCGAACACCTAAAAAAAGCGCTGGCCAAGGCCAAGACGAAGGTAGTTTTCGCCACAGGTCGGCATTTCGAGTCTGCAATGCAAGCGATCAAGCAGTATAGTCTGCCCACGCCCGAATGGATCGTCTGCGATGTTGGCAGCGCGATTTATAAATGCGTCGGCGAACATGGTGGCGGCGAATTTGAAGTGTTCTCCATTTATGAAGCGCACCTTGAAGAAAACTCCGGCGGCGTTGATCGCGCAGCCATCGAAGACACCCTCTTCACTATCGAAGGGCTGGAAATGCAACCGCCCGACCACCAGCAACGATTTAAAATAAGCTACCGAACAACCGCCGATCTGGTGAACCAGATCGGCGACGATGCCAATGGCAGACTGGAGCAAGCTGGCCTACCGTATCATTGTGTCGGTAGCCTCGATCCGTTTATGAATTGCGGTTTACTCGATGTCATGCCCCTCGGCGTGTCCAAGGCCTATGCCTTACTGTGGCTGAGCACCCACGCCGACTTCCGCCCCGACGAAGTCATCTACTCTGGCGATTCGGGCAACGATCTCGCCGCCCTCGAGAGCGGCTTTCGCGCCATCATCGTCGCCAACGGCAGCGAAGGACTAGAAGCAAAAGTAAGAGCAAGTCTGAACGAGCGCGGGCTGAGTGACCGCTTGTTCGTAGCCAAAAGCACCGCCACCAGTGGCGTGCTTGAAGGGTGTCGCCATTTTGGGTTGTTGGAATAGGGGCACGACTTGTTTCTTATGCCCTTGGGTGCTCGCTACCGCTTCAGGCCATTCTCTCGTTCAACCAATAGAAATGCCCTAGCGACTTGCTTGATACCAACTAATCCTTCATGTTCATATATTTATTGGCTCGAAAAGATAAGCGCAGCCATTAAAGCACCTCTTTATCAGTTATATTAAAATGGAAGACACACCTGTTGCCGTCATCGGCCTAGGAATCATCGGCTCGATCTGGGCGGGGCACTACGCCTCGGAGGGGCTGCTGGCGGCGAGCTGGAATCGTAGCGCGAAGCCGCAACTCAGCTTTGAGCAGTCTTCCTTGCAGCAATGCACGCAAGCGGCGCGTGTCTTGCACCTTTGCCTCTTCGATGCGGACTCGGTGCGTGGGGTGCTAGATCAATTACTGCCGCAGCTGAACGCGGGGCATATCGTGATCCAGTCTTCGACAATCGATGGAGCCAGCGCTGCCGAGTTTGCGCAAAGTGTGGAGGCCACGGGCGCTCGCTATCTGGAAGCCCCGTTTACGGGTAGTAAGCCGGCGGCTGAATTGCGTAAAACGGTGTTTTATCTGGGAGGCGACGCGGCTTTGGTCGCAGAGGTCGAACCGCTTTTGGCCAAGATTTCGATCAAGCGCTTCCACATCGGCACGCCCACTCAGGCCACCACGATTAAGCTCGCGATGAATTTGCAGATCGCGGGCATCAGTCAAGCACTGTGCGAAGCGATCACGCTCTCGCGCGAGGCGGGGATCGACGACGACTGCTTTTTCCAAGTGATGCGTGCGAATGTGGCCTGGTCGGGGCTGGCTGAGCTGAAAGAGCCGAAACTGCGCGAGGCCGACTACAGCCCGCAGTTTTCCATCAAAAACCTGCACAAAGACTTGCGGCTCGCCCGCGAAACTGCCGGTCGCCCGCTGCCGACGCTGGAGCGCGTGACTGAATGTCTCGCCGCTGCTGAAGCCGCTGGACACGGCGACGAAGACTTTATCGCTCTCATCCGTGCGCTCTAAAACGGAGAAAATCCTCGCCCAGACTCAAAAACTCATATTAAAAAAGTAAGTGGAAACGACACTAAGCACTCCCCCTCTCCCTAAATCGGAATCTAGCAAAGCGCCCAATTGGCGGAAAATCGTGCGCAAATACCAGCAGCCGAGCCTTAAAAAGAGTTCGTGGCAGATCATCAACTCAATGGGCCCTTACGTGGCGCTGTGGGTGGCGATGTATTTTACGATTTCGTTCTCTTGGCTACTCACTTTGGGGCTGGCGATACTCGCGGCACTCTTTTTGGTGCGTATCTTTATCATCTTCCACGATTGTGGGCACGGCTCTTACTTCAAATCTAAAAGCGCCAACAAGGTAGTGGGCTTCGTCGCGGGCCTTATGACGCTCACGCCCTACCGCCACTGGACCTGGCAACACGCGGTGCACCACGGCACTTCAGGCAATCTCGACGAACGCGGCATCGGCGATGTGTGGACAATGACGGTCAAAGAATACAAAGCCGCCCCGCTAAAGTTGAAGTTACAATATCGCCTCACGCGTAACCCGTTTATCCTATTTGTGCTAGGGCCGCTGGGTTTGTTCGTGGTGTATCAGCGTTTCACCTACAAGCACGCCAGTCGCCGCGACCGGAATGATGTTTATAAAATGAATGCGTGCATCGTCGCCTATGCAGTGGCCATGAGCCTGATCTTTGGCTTCTGGAATTTCCTGTGGCTACAGATCGTGGTGACATCTATCTCTGGCGGCGCGGGCATCTGGCTCTTCTACGTGCAGCATCAATTTGAAGATACCTACTGGCGCTCGGGCGAGGACTGGGATTATACCGACTCGGCCATGCAGGGCAGCTCTTTCTATCGCTTGCCGGCAGTCTTGAATTGGTTCTCGGGCAACATTGGCTACCACCACATCCATCACCTCAGCTCGCGCATACCGAACTACCACTTAAAAGCCTGCCACGAGGCGGAACCCTTTTTCCAACAAGTACCCGTGCTCACGCTCCGCACCAGCCTAAGGTCGCTTAGCCTACGGCTGTGGGATGAAGATGCCGGCAAACTCGTCGGCTACGATGTGCTGCGCAAGAAGGCGGCTTAGATGGCAGCACTAACTCAGATGGTAGCGCTGCATGGCCTCATGCAGCACTTCTAAACATCGGAATGCGGATTGAGGCTAATCCGCGCTACCAATGACAGATTAACAACTTGGTTAAGTTGACTAGGTTAATTGGCACGCAAGTGAACATACACGGAGCAAAAACCAAGCGATTGTAGAAGGATCGAAAACCTACCCAAGTAACACCCCGACCCGTTTGACCGCATGCTTATTGCACAGGCGACAGAGCAGAGAATATGCTACCTACTTGAGTGAATCAGCCAGGTAGGGTAAATCTGTGGTGAATGACGGGGAGCTGCTCACAGCAACTCACGGATCACCGCCTGCAGCGCTGGGCGCATGGCGTCCGCTAGCTCGACATTTGCATACGCCACCCAGCTAACGGGCGTCGTGGTATCAAGCGGAAAGTCGAGCGGCTGGCCATCAGGCTTTTCAATCACACAACCGGCCTCTTCAAGTATCAATGCCGTCGCCACATCGTAGGGGTGGCAACAAAGATTCGAAAGTATGCCGAGCTTCGCAAAGGCCTCAGGGCGCAGGTCGGCGATGAAGCGGTCGTGCCCAGCGAGTATTTCGTAAAACTGGCCACCGGTAGAAATGTATTGATCGTTAAAAATAAGCGGCGAGGGCGAATCTGGCTGGCCGTAGAGTCGATCCCACAGCGCCTCTTCGACTTGACTGAGAAGCGTTAGACCCGCAGGAAAGAATCGACTCACCGTACCGAAGGCATGGCGCACTTCCGAAGCAGCACTAGGCTTTAGCTCGATCCGTAGTTGCTCAAAATCGCCACGCACGTCGATCGCCACTGCGGTAATGCCAGCACCGCGCACCGCGCTAATCTGGTCGGCGCGCCACTGCCGCGTGGTCGGGATTTCCGTCATCACCGCGATTTCAATATCGGCCAGCGTGTTGGCAGCGCCGCGCTGCGGGGCGACGCCGACCAGTATCCACGCTGCCCGCTTATCATACATGATGCCGCGCGTGCCGTCGATGGGATCGATGATGCATTTTAGCACCGTGTCCGCGACTGGCGTGTCGGCGGGAAAAGTCAGCACGGCCCCGTCTCCCAAGCCCTCCATCACGATCTCGACTGAGCACTCGGCCGGCCAATAAGCGGCAAACCATTGCTCAATCGTTGCCTCTGCCACTCGATCAATCGCGTAGATCGTATCCGCCGCAGTCTCTTCCGAAATAGCTGCCAGCGCCTCCATCGTACTGCGGCTGCGTTCGGCGAGGATTGCTTTTAGAATCGCTGACTGCAGTTCGCAAATTAGCGCGCGAATTGTCTCCTTATTTTCCATCACGGACAAGAGATGGCTTGGATTCTATCCCGATGGCAAGGTAATCTCCGCCGACTTCGACACCAGTCCTATGGATCTACTCACCAACAAAACGAAATTCCACAAAGCCCTGTCCGCTTGGTATGCCACCGCGCAGCGTCCACTGCCTTGGCGCACACAGCCAAGCCTCTATCGGACAGTCGTCTCCGAGCTGATGGCTCAGCAGACTCAGATCAAAACGATGCTGCCCTACTTCGAACGTTGGATGCAGCGCTTCCCCGACTTCGAAGCACTGGGAAGCGCCCCGCCCGAAGACGTGCTCAAGCACTGGGAAGGCCTCGGCTACTACAGCCGCGCCCGCAACCTCCACAAATTGGCCAAAGAATATGTTGCGCTCGACCCTAAACCGAGCACGCGCGATGCTTGGCAAAAGCTCCCCGGCATCGGCCCCTACACCTCGGCCGCGATTGCCTCCATCGCGCACGGACAAGCCGAAGCAGTCGTCGATGGCAACGTCGTCCGTATTCTTGCACGGCTTACCAATGATGCCCGTATTTTTAAAAACAACGGCGAAGCGGTCAAAGCCCTCACCCCCACAGCCGATGAAGTCTTGGACGCTAAAAACCCCGGCGACCACAACCAAGCCATGATGGAGCTAGGCGCCACAGTTTGCCTAAAGCACAAGCCACTCTGCACCGTGTGCCCCGTCGTCAAATTTTGCGCCGCCTGCAAAAAAGGCACCCAAGACGGGCTCCCAAAAATCGAGCGCAAAGCCACCGTGCAAGTCGAGATCGACCGCGCTTGGGTTGTGGCGGACAACCAACTACTCCTCCACCGTATCCCCGAACATGCCGGCCAACTCGCGGGTCAATACGAACTGCCCGAACTAAACGCAGTCAGAGCCCAGTCGCAGCCCCGCCTCATCGCCAGTAAATCGCGCTCTATCACTCATCGCCGAATCAAAGAGCACATTTACCAAACTGAACTGACTGGCACCATCGACGATTCACTCCAATGGGTCGCCCTCGAAGCACTAGAAACGATCACGCTTTCCGGCCCCCACCGCCGTTGGATCAACGAGCTGATTAAACAGACTTGACTAGATTAGACCAAGCTCTATCGTCAGCGATATGAAATCAGTCAACCTCTACGAAGCGAAAACGCACCTTTCACGGATCGTGTGCGAGCTCGAACACGGAGAAGACTGCATCGTCCTCTGCCGCAATGGTGTGCCAGTGGCAGACATACTCCCTCACCGCGCCAGCCGAGTCGGCCTGAAGGAAGTCGACCCCGAACTAGCGGGCGCGAACTATGTAGGCGACCCTTGCGCCACGCTCGACGAATCCGACTGGCCGGAGGCATTACGGTGATACTACTCGATACGCACGCATTCGTCTGGTTTGTTTCAGACCGTTCAAAGCTCTCAAGGTCGGCACTCTCTGCGATCAAACACGAAGATGACCGACTGATGATCTCCGTGGTCACGGCATGGGAGATTGCACTACTCCAAAAAAAAGATCAACTGACCTTACCTTTGCCCGCGTCAGATTTTATAAAAAAAGCGATTCAACGTCATGACATAAGAGAATTAGCCTTAACGCGAACGACCGCGATCAGCGCAGTCAATCTACCCGACTTGCACAGCGACCCCTTTGACCGTGTCATCATCGCCGAAGCGATGCAAAACAACTGCACCTTGGTATCCAAAGACGCCACAATCGCGACCTACCCAGACATCAAGGCCCTTTGGTGAAATCTCCCGTATTCTTAGTTGGACGCTTGCGAATCGGTAATCCAACTTTCCACTACCATGCCAAAACCTACCAAGTGGACTGCCAACGATTTTGAAATCCGCACCTCGACCATCGAGGGTGCAGGCAAAGGGCTTTTCGCCATGCGAGCCATGCGCGAAGAAGACACCATCGGCTACTACACCGGCGAAATCATCACCGAAAAAGAGTTTCACGATCCCGAGCGCCCCTTCTCCGCTTACGTGATGTGGGTCTGCCGCACCCACATCATCCTCGGCGAGGGCCCCAAGGCTAACTACACCCGCTACATCAACCACGACGATACGCCCAATGCCTTCCTCGTCGTTTCCAGTCGCTGGAAGACCGCCCGCTTCGAAGCCCTGCGCGACGTCGAGCCCGGCGAAGAGATCTTCTTCAACTACGGCGAAGACTACTGGGAGTAAACTCTCTCGCCCTTCGTAGTTGAACTCGGAGCAATCCCCCTGCACCTTGCTCAAAAGCGCATAAAGTCCCACCTATGAATATCGACTCAATCTACACAGGCCTCGACGAGGAACAACGCAGTAACGTTGCCAGCCTGCCGCGCGGCGATCGATTAGTCGAGCTAGCCACCCTCCGTAATCGCTCTACTCGCGATGTGATGAGCGAACTGGCCGAGCTCGCCGAGATCCCGATGATCAAAAACATCGAGCTAATCGAAAACCCCACTGCCACCGTGCCGCTGCGCATGATCCACGAGTATCAGTGCATCCCCATCAAAACAGCCGTTTCTGCCGACTCAGCCGTTGCCCCCGACGCCTCCGATGCCCCCGACGCCTCCGATGCCCCCGCCCCAGACACCCCCATCGCGCTCGCCACCCTCTGGCCGCCCGACGAAGTGATGGATCGCTGGATCTACGCCGTCAGCGGGCGTAACGCGCAGTGGTTTATGGGCGACCCCGAGCAAATCACAGAGACCATTACCCAGCACTTCGGCGTCGGTGCCGGCAGCCTCGACGAATCCGAACTCGTCACCGATGTTTCCGAAACCGAAGAAGCGGAAGATGAGGACGCCGCCGTGATCCGCTTCGTCAACGAAGTTGTGCAAAAGGCCGTCAGCGACCGCGCCACCGACATCCACTTCGAGCCCCACCGCGACGAGCTACAAATCCGTTACCGCATCGATGGCGAGCTGGTGCCCGTGCGTGTGCCGGATAATTTGATCCGCTTTCAAGGAGCCATCATCTCGCGCCTCAAGATCATGGCCAAGCTCAACATCTCCGAGAAGCGCCGCCCGCAAGATGGTCGCATCTCCTTCGGCGCAGGCGATTCCGAGCTAGACATCCGTATCTCCACCTTTCCCACCATGTATGGAGAAAGCGTCTCGCTACGCCTGCTCAACCAGAAATCCAAGCCACTCTCTATGCGCGAGCTCGGCCTCTCCGGCAGCGAAGAAAAAAAGCTCACACAGGCGCTTTCCACGCCGCACGGCATCATCCTCGTCACCGGCCCCACCGGCTCCGGTAAGTCCACTTCGCTCACCGCATTCATCCGCCTGATCAACAAGCCCGAGCGACGCATCATCACCGTCGAAGACCCCATCGAGTATGAAGTGCCCGGCGTCAACCAGACTCAAGTGCACCCCGAGATCGGCCTCACCTTTGCCCAATCACTGCGTGCCGTGCTACGCCAAGACCCCGATGTGATCATGGTCGGTGAGATCCGCGACCGCGAAACCGCCGACATTGCGATCCGCGCCTCACTCACTGGCCACTTAGTGCTCAGCACGCTCCACACAAATGACGCGCCCGGTGCCCTGACTCGTCTCGTCGATATGGACATCGAGCCCTTTTTGATCGCCTCCTCCGTCGAGATGATCATCGCCCAGCGCCTCGTGCGCCGCCTCTGCCCCAACTGCTCACAGCCAGCCGCTTACGACGAGCGCCAGATCGCAGGCTACCTCGGCACCATGCGCATCCCCGCTACCGAGGCGCAACATGGCCACCTCGCCAGATCGCACCACGGCTGCGAGCGCTGCCGCAAGCTCGGCTTCCGAGGGCGCGTCGGTATGTTTGAAATCCTGCGTGTCACCGAGGAGATCCACGACCACATCGTCAAGCGCGACTCCGCTCGCCTGATCCGCCAGACCGCCGTCTCGCAAGAGATGGGCACCCTCATGCAAAGCGGCTGGGCACACATCAAAAACGGCACCACCACCTTCGAAGAAGTCATGCGCTTCGCCGAACTCGAAAGCCACGAAGGGTAACGCTTACGGGGCGAGCTTTGAACGTTCAGCTTCGCCCGGTTGCCATTATCCCCTCCTTTGCGCTACTCTACCTGTAAGATCAGACCTTTGAGATAACGACTCTCGGCAAAATTAAGTAAAACCGGGAAATCGAAGGGCTGCGAGGTGCGGGCGAAGATGCGAGCTTCGCGCCCAGCGGCGCTCGCGGCGCGCTCGACGGTGTCTTCAAACTCGGCGGCGGAGGTCGTCGTCGAGCGGCAATAGGTGGCGAGCAGCCCGCCTGCGGGCAGACAACTGAAGGCACTACTGTGGAGCGCCGCGACGACCGCAGCATCGAAAATTTCCGTGTGCGGCGGGTCGAGTATGATGGCGTCGAGCTCGCCAACCTTACGTTCGTTTAAAAAGGCAGCGACGTCGGCTTGGATAGTTTCAACGAAGCAGTTGTTTTTCTGAGCCAGCGCGCCGATGCCTTTGATACAGGTCTCGCAGGTATCGACGGCGACCACGTGCTCGGCTCCGGCGCGGGCGGCTTGCAAGGCAAACGCGCCGCTGTGGGCGAAGCCATCGAGCACGCTGCGGCCTTCGCATAAGCTACCGACGAGGGCGTGTTGCTCGCGTTGATCGAGGAAGAAGCGCGGCTTGGCGGCGTCGAGCAGATCGAGGCGATAGGCGATGCCATCGATCTCGACCCAGCGGGCTTTGAGGTTTTGCCCGCTCTGGGTGGTCGCTGCGCCATTTTTTAAAAAAACGATCTCTTTGGGCTCGCAGGCTTCTTTGAGGCTCTCGACGATTACATCCATCTCGGCGTCGATCACGGCGTGGGTGGAGGCGATCGTGACGATGCGGTCGTAGAGCTCGACCACGAGGCCGGGCAGATAGTCGGCATCGGCGCAGATGAGGCGCTGGCAATGCTCATCGCTGCGGCGGCTGAGCGCGTCATTGATGGCAGTCGCGATATAAGCACCGTCGAAGGGCACGGCCTCGGCCATGCTGAAGCGTCGCCACGCGCCGGCCGGATCGCACGGATCGAAAAGGCCGCTACCCAAGGGCTGGCCTGCGGCATCGACGAGGGTCGCCACGCAAGGGGCGGCGGGCAGAGCGCCAGAGAGTTGTGCCAGCGCGACCCACGGGTGGCCGGGGCGCAACAGGGGCGCGCAAAGTTGCAGTGTGGTTTGATTTTCCATTGGGAAGGTTTTTGTAGAAGCAACAATCCTGTCGCTCTATCGCACTTTGATAAAGAGCCACACCGACATGGCCAGCATCACGATGTTCGGTATCCACGCAGCGAGCATGGCGGGGATGATCTGGCGCTCGCCGACGATGGATGCGACGGTGATCAATACATAGAATAGGGCGAAGAAGCCCATCGCCTTGGAGACGCCGATCATGGGATTGGTGCGCACGCCTGCCACGGCGAACGGCACGGCGATTCCGACGATAACTAGGCAGCTGAAGGGCGCAGCCAACAGCGAAAAATAGCGCACAAGGTAGGCGTGGACGGCTGGATTCTCTTCCGGTGGCACGGTATCGATGATGCGGCGCAGCTCATTGAGCGAAAGCTCCTTGGGCTCTTTGTGCAGTGCCAGCATGAGCGAGGGATCTTCGTGGAAGTCTAAAAACTTTTTTTCTTCAAACGCCAAGGCACGTAGCGGGTCGCCTGTCACAGGATCGAATAGCAGCTCGCGCCCATCGAGGAAAACCCAATGCCCCGGCGCGCCTTGAGTATTGTCGAAATAGGCTTCGGCGGCAGAGATACGGCTGAGCTCTTGCCCGGATGCGTCGCGGGTGTGGACATTGACACCGAGGCCGAGCCAAGCGCGTTCGCTGAAACGGTTCATAAACCAGAGACGGCCATCTTTGCGATTATCGAAGCCGAGATTATACAGCAGCCCGACATCGCGCGCGTCGCGCAGAGTCTCGTCGGCCGCGAATTCGAGATTATCGAAGAAAGTGCGCGACTGCTCGACGGCTTTTGGAATCACGGATGCAGTCAGATAGAGCAACAGCATCGAGAGCGCGAGCCCAGCCAGCCATAATGAGCGGCTGATACGGAAAAGCCCCGCACCAGAGGCGCGCATGGCGACGATCTCGTTGTTTCTATGCAGCGTGCCGAGCGTGAAGAGGAGCGAAACTAGCAGCGCGATCGGTAAAATCGCGGGCAAATAAGTAGGCAGAGCCAAACTGTAATAAAAGATAATCTGCTTAAAGCTGGCATCGGTATCGAGCAAGTCGGGCAGCGAGTCATACATATTTTGCAGAATCAGAATGCCGACAATGACGCCCAAGGTCAGGGCGAAGCCGACAAGCCATTCTTTAAAAACGTAGCGATCAATCAGTGACATGCTGTGATCTAAAAGACTAGATTCGTCAAAGTCACTCCGATAGCTGGGATTTTTTCCTGATTGCAACTGACTGCAATGGCGGCAGCCGGGGCGGCCGGGTGCATAATAATTTTTTTCTGACAGCTGTGTTTTCCTTTATTTTGCGCTTAATAATGTCTAGTAAGTCGACATTATTTTAGGAATAAATAATCCAAAGAGCAAAAGAGCGTCCTTGTTAAAGCCGATGAAGCGCAACAACTACGTCAGGGCATTGAAGGTTTGGATAAGTTTAAGGAACTGTCCGGTGAGTATATTGACGCGACTATTATTATAGTCCAGCACTCGGCTGTGGACGCTCCCCTTTGGATGAGGCACTGGGCTTGGAGAATCGTTATACGCCTGCGGTGCCACGCATGTATGTGAGCTGTGACGGCACAGGTGTGCCGATGCGACTTGTTCGGGCCACTGCTGCGCAAGGAAGCTTACCGCCGAGGAATGAGGCGAGCCCAAAAAGTCGTGTTCATCGCTGACGAGGCGGTATGGATCTGGGAAATCGTGCGCACTTGCTTCCCCGAAGCGATCGAGATACTCGACTACTACCACGCTCACGAATAACTTGTGGCTGTCATCGACATGCTCTACGGCACCTACAAAAGCCAAGGTTACTTTTATGGCTCAGGCGTGATTGAAGCAGGCTGTAAGTCCGTCATTGGCAAGCGAGCCAAGCAGTCAGGCATGTTCTGGTCTGAAAAGGGAGCTGGAGATGTGCACGCTATAAGAGCTGCTCTCTACAGCGGCAGATTCGATCAATACTGGGACGAAAGAAATGCAGCTTAAATCATCACGGAAAAAAATTGTTATGCATCCTTAGGCAGGACCCCAACTTTTTGACTGGCGCAGTTGGAAGTGCTGCGTTTGTGTAATCCGCTTATGTCCGACGACACTCCAGAGATTCCAACTGATTTTATCCGCCAAATGGTGGCTGCCGATGTGGCCGCCGCTAAACACGGTGGGCGCGTGCAGACGCGTTTCCCACCGGAACCGAATGGCTACCTCCAAATCGGCCACGCCAAGGCGATCTGCTTGAACTTTGAGATCGCGAAGGAGTTTAGCGGCCTCTGCAACCTGCGCTTCGACGATACCAATCCGGAAAAGGAGAGCGACGAGTTTGTGCAAGCCATCCAGCAAGACATCAAGTGGCTGGGCTACGACTGGGCGAAGATCTCCTTCGCGAGCGACTACTTTGAGCAGCTCTTTCAGTGGGCAGCCCAACTCATCAAGTCGGGCGATGCCTATGTGGACGAGCTGAGCTTCGACGAAATGCGCGAATACCGCGGCACGCTGACCGAGCCCGGCAAAGCTAGCCCCTATCGCGACCGCCCCGCCGCCGAGAGCCTCGACCTCTTCCAGCGTATGCGCGCGGGCGAGTTTAACGACGGCGCGAAAGTGCTACGTGCCAAGATCGACATGGCGCACCCGAACATGAACATGCGCGACCCCGTGATGTATCGCATCAAGCGTATGCACCACCACCGCGTGGGTGATGCTTGGCCGATCTACCCGAGCTACGACTTTACCCACGGACAAAGCGACTCGCTCGAAGGCGTCACTCACTCGCTCTGTTCGCTGGAGTTTGAAGATCACCGCCCGCTCTACGATTGGTTTATCGAGAAGCTCGGCATCTTCCCCTCTAAGCAAACGGAGTTTGCGCGGTTGAACTTGACCTACACCGTCGTGAGTAAACGCAAGCTACGCACGCTGGTGGAAGAGGGCCACGTCGACAGCTGGGACGACCCGCGTATGCCGACCCTCTCTGGCATGCGCCGCCGGGGCTATCCTGCTGCCGCGATTCGCAACTTTTGCCAAACAGTCGGCATCACCAAGACGCCCTCCATCAGCGATGTGGCATTGCTGGAATACGCCGTCCGCCAAGAGCTCAACCGCACGGCCAGTCGCCGCATGGCAGTGATGGCCCCCCTCGAAGTCGAGCTGACCAACTGGCCGGAAGGCGAAGTGCTGGAAGTCGATGCGATTAACAATCCGGGGGATGAAGCTGCAGGCACACGCAAGATTTCTTTCGCCAAGCGTCTTTTCATCGAACAGGAGGACTTCAAAGAAGAAGCCAACAAGAAATTTCACCGTCTTAAAAAGGGTGGTGAAGTGCGCTTGCGCGGTGCCTACATCATTAAATGCGATGACTGTGAAAAGGACGACAAAGGCAACATCACCAAACTGCTTTGCAGCGTCGACCTCGACACGCTAAACAAAAACCCGGAAGACCGTAAAGTGAAGGGCGTCATTCACTGGGTCAGCGCCGAGCACGCGGTGAAAGCGCGCGTCCGGGTATTCGACCGTCTATTTTCTGTCGAAAAGCCAGAAGCCGATAAGGAGCATAACTTCACCGAATTCGTCAATCCCGATTCGCTGTCGGAGACCACTGCACTCTGCGAGCCCAGCCTCGCCGAACTGCCCGTCGGCGAGACTTGCCAGTTTGAGCGTATCGGCTACTTCTGCCTCGATTATAAACTCAGCCAAGCAGGCGCCTTGGTATTTAACCGCACTGTGGCGCTTCGCGACTCTTGGGCAAATAAAGGATAGACGATGGACACCGCCACACTGCAACTCTTTGAAAGGCACTACGCCGCTCAACCTAGTCAATACGCATTCGCTCCCGGGCGCATCGAGTTCATCGGCAACCACACCGACTACAACGGCGGCCTCGTGATGGGCGCCGCTGTAACGGAAGGCATCACTGTGGGCGTGAGCCTGCGCGACGACGCTGTGATCCGTATCGTGAGCGAAACAGGCGATCTAGTCGAGCTTCCACTCGGCAGCTACAAGCCCGTCGAAGGCGCCGCCTCTTGGACGAACTACCCGATCGGCGTCACTAAGGTGATGTCCGACATGGGCATGGTGATGCCGACTGGCTACAACATGGCCGTGACGAGCACCCTGCCCACTGGCGCGGGCATGAGCAGTAGCGCTGCTTTTGAGCTGGCAACGGCCAAAGCACTCGCCGCGCTCTACAGCTTCGAGACCGACACCGCAGGCTACGCACGGATCGGCCGCAAAGCGGAAAACGAGTTCGTCGGTATGCCCTGCGGCATTCTCGACCAAGGCGTCTCCGCATTCGGCAAGGCCGAACACTTGGTTAAGATCGATTGTGCCACAGAAAGCTTCGCCACCGAGCCGATGCCACACGGCGCGCACTTTTGGATTTTTAATTCGAATAAAAAGCACGCCCTCGTCGACTCCGCCTATGCCGACCGTCACGCCGAGTGCCACCAAGCGCTGGCACAGCTTCAATCCGACCATCCCAGCGCGCAGACGCTTTCTCAAATCAGCCCCGAACAGTTAAAGGCATCCAAGGATGTGTTGGAGCCATTGCTCTACCAACGCGCTGCACACATCGTCGGTGAAAACGCCCGCGTGCGCGCAGTCGAGGCCGCACTCGCTGTCGGCGATCTGGAAGCCGTCGGCCAAGCGCTCTCGGCCTCGCACGAAAGCTCACGCGTTAATTTTGAAAATAGTATCGAAGAATTGGACACACTGGTGGAGTTACTCAAGCTCCAGCCCAGCGTCTATGGCGCACGCCTCACCGGCGGCGGCTTCGGAGGCGCTGTGATGGCACTGACGAGTGCCGACTTCGGCCAAGCCCAAGCCAATGTGATCGCCGCCGCCTATCAAGCCAAGCACGGCCTCCAAGCCTCGATCTTCCACACCCGTGCCGGCGACGGTGCGAAGCTGCTGTAGAAGGGTTGGAGTCCCGCCTTTAGGCCCCGTATCAAAAACTGCTCAGGCGCGGTCGCGTATCAAAAGCTGCTCCAGCGCAGCCGCCTAAAGGCGGGACTCCAACGCTCTCCTACGCCCAATGCAAATGATTCGCAAAGCCTGGGCGCTGCCAAAACTCACGGCGTTCCTGATCTAGCACGCACAGGCATTGATTGTGCAGATAAACACGCTCGCGCTGGCCAGTCGCGCTGCCCTTTTAACTCATGCCGCGCAGGACTTTCTCGGAGAGCGAAGTCGCCACGTAGCGTCCGCAGCTCGATAGACTCACCGCCCGCGCGTGCCAAAACTCTGGATGCCGCTGATCGGGTAGCTCTATGATTTTTCGAGACGCCTCTTGCTCGAGATCGTAATAGTGCAAATCAGCGCTACTTTCGCGATACCAGATGCCTTTGCCATCAGGTGCCCATACCGGATAGCGCCCATTCCGCGTCAAACGGTGGCAACTGTTGCAAGCCAAGTCCCACAGGTGCAGGCCATCGCCGCCGATCGCCACACGCGCGCTCCCTTGCGGGCAAAAGGCCGCGCCTTGGCCACCCGCGCCGATACCGCTGGGCAGCGTTAACTTTCGCTCCCCGTTCATACCCAGCAGGTAGATACCTTCCGCCCCCGCAAACACTAGTTCACACCGCAGGTAGCTCAAAGCCAGCGGCTTGTAAGCATCGCGGCAGAGCGGACGCAGCCGTAACTGTGCCTCCCCCGGCTTGGCCGAAAAGAGGCGATGCTCGATCACGATTTGATCCTCCACCGGGCGATCCACCGCCGAAAGGCCGAAGAGCTGCCCCGTGCCTACCTCTGGTAGGCTGATCCACTCCAAAAGCCAGAGCACCCATTGGTTCAAGGGCAGTTCTATCAGAGGGTAAGACTCCTTGCGCGAAAGAGAAAAAACACGCAGCTGGCTAAAGTCGCCACGCTGAAAGCCCGGCGCGCACACATAGCGAAAGGCCAAACGCCGCACCGGGTCATACGCGATCGGGCAATCCACTGGACCGACTGCGCCAAAATCGTGCTTTAGCTTTAGATTGCTGCCAAGCAGATGCAGCCGCCCTGCTTCTTCCACCAGTAGTTCTGGCGCATTCGCAGCAGGCGCGGTTTCGCGCCAACCTTCAGCCGTGTCGATGTGCAGATGACTCATGTGTAGAATAGAACCGTAGAACTAAGCGAGATTCATGCAAGCCGTAGAAGCGACACGCTTGTCGCTTTATGGGTGCTTCGATAGGAATCGAGACGGCCAGCTAACTCTGATGCAAAAAACGACAGGAGTGTCGCCTCCACCCACCCCCTTGCATCGCATGTTATAATTACGCCATGGATATCGAATATAAACTCGCTCCATTAGACTTAGCTTTGATCGGGCTCTATGCTCTGGTGGTGCTCTGGATCGGCTGGAAGCTCGCGGGCAAACATAAAACGGCAGAAGATTATTTCCTGGCTGGGCGCGGCATGGTTTGGCCGCTGATCGGCATCTCACTCTTTGCCTCCAATATCTCATCGACCACCCTAATTGGGCTGGCGGGTGATGCCTACCGCACCGGCATCTCCGTTTTTAATTACGAATGGATGGCCTCGGTGGTATTGGTCTTCTTCGCAATCTTCATCCTGCCCTTTGTATTGCGTTCGCAGGTATTTACGCTACCCGAATTTCTGGAACGGCGCTACGATGGGCGTGTGCGCACTTATTTCTCCGCACTCACGCTGTTTCTAAATGTCGTGGTGGACACAGCGGGCAGCTTGTTTGCCGGTGGGCTTTTGTTGAAGCTGGTTTTTCCCGAACTAGATATGTCGATGACGATTGCCATTCTCGCGATTGTGGCCGGGCTCTACACGATCGCGGGTGGGCTGGCGGCAGTCATCTATACCGACGTCATCCAGACGGTGCTGCTTTTAGTCGGCGCGGTCGTCATCACAGTAGTCGCCTACGGCAAAGTCGGTGGCTGGGAGGGGATGACGGCCGGACTCGACGACTCGCGACTAAGCCTGATCCGCCCACTCGACGATGCCGGGGTGCCTTGGCTGGGCTTGATTACAGGAGTGCCACTGTTGGGCTTTTACTTCTGGTGTGCCAACCAATTTATGGTGCAGCGAGTGCTGAGCGCAAAGAGCATTAACCACGGGCGTTGGGGGGTGCTACTCGCAGCGGCGCTCAAGCTACCGGTGCTTTTCATCATGGTGCTACCCGGCACTATGGCGATCCACCTATATCCTAATCTACCAAGCCCGAATATGGTTTATCCCACCTTGATGTTTGACTTACTGCCGACTGGTTTGCTCGGCTTGGTGATGGCTGGCTTTATCGCCGCGCTGATGTCGCAGATCGACTCCACACTCAACGCCGCCTCCACACTGGTGACGATGGACTTTGTGCGAAAGCGCCGCCCCGAGCTAAGCAGTGCCGCGCTCATGAAAGTTGGGCGCTGGGTGACGGGTATTTTCATGATTTTAGCCGCACTCTGGGCGCCGCAGATTGAGAACTTCGCGTCGCTCTTCAAGTATTTGCAAATGGTACTCTCCTACACGGTGCCACCCATCGTAGCGATCTACTTGATAGGCGCTTTTTGGAAAGGCGCGAATGCCAAGGGTGCCTGGTCGGCCTTGATCTTTGGCTCCGGTGCTGGCGCACTGCTTTTTTTGAGCAACGAAATCTTCGGGCTATCGAATCTGCACTTTCTGTATGTCGGCCCGATCCTGTTTGTCGTCTCGCTGGCAGCCTTGCTATTTTTCAGCCGCAGCGGTCAACCACCACGCGATGAGCAAGTCGCCCTAGTCTGGACGCCCCAATTCTACGCTGCCGAAACTGAGGAACTAAAGGCACTGCCGCTCTGGCAAAACTACCGCCTATGGTCGGTCGCGCTACTAGTTGTGACAGGACTCTTAGTCGTTTGTTTTGCCTAAATGTGGGAGACGTCGCTGGCGCGACATCGCTACTCCTTAGTGGAAACATCCGACTCATTTCGCGGGAACGGCGCAAACCACGCTGCGAAGAAAGAGGGAATCGTAGCAAACATCACGATAATGAAGAAGACGAAATATCCGAAGTAATCAGCCACCTAGGATGCCACCCACCAGACTCGATGCGATGCTCACCCTACCATCGATCACACTCTTTTGCGCGAGACTCAGCCCGATGCCGTCCGCCGCCGAGTCGGCTTGCAGAAACAGGTGCCCCACTCCCAGCAACCAGCCCTCGCCACTCCGGAAAAGAAAGACCAACATCAGCATCCCCCAGATCTGCGGCTTGCGGAAAAAATCGACCCACGCATCGAAAAAAGTTGTCCGCACCTCTTTAAAACTTTCCGGGCACTTGCTCACGGAGCCCTTGAGCAGGAAGAACAAATGGTAGCCCGCCTGCGCCGACATCACGCCTGCGGCCACGCACCAAGCGATCGCCCATGAAGACGTCTGCCCTTCGCCAAAGTAGCTGGCCACAAAGACGATGACCGACATAGACGATGACCGACATAGAAAAGAGCCGTCCGATATTCCAAAAGAGCCCTAGAAAGCCGACATACTTGGCCTGCATTTTTTTATCCAAGGTGGTGATGTAGATGCCGTCCATACAGATATCCTGCGTAGCTGAGGCAAAGACCATGGCTTGAGCGACCAGACCAGCGTCAAGTTGCCGACCCAAAAGGTGATCTCTGTATCCGAGTGGCCGAGGTTTTTAAACATCGTCGCCGCCACCCAAGTAATCATCACGTAAGGCAAACCTTCGGCGAAATATCCAGTCGGCACCCAAGACCAAGGGCTGCGAGTTGAAGCGGTATTTTGACTCATACGGGTAGAAAGTAACTATATCCTATTTTAAGCCTATATTCCATGCCCCTAAAAACGAATCGCTACAGCGCCGCTTGAAATGCCGCCAAGACATCCGCGAATGCCTCTTTCAGCTTTGAATCACTGATTCCATCTTTCGTCGAGAAATGCTCGCCAAACGAGGGCAGCGAAAAAATATTATTACTAGCGCCAAAGGCGAGAATGGTAGCTTGTTTCTTCATAGTTAATGACACCGTTTAATTGTAGATGACGGGAATTATGTAATCCCACCATTTGAGGGAGTATGCAAGAAACTAAAGCCACCATAGTTTGGCTAGGGTATGCTTGTAATTGTAGCGGGAGCATCCTGCTCGCGAGTATCAGGGTGGGAGCGTCCTGCTCGCGAGTATCAGGGTGAGACCATCCTGCTCGCGAGTATCAGGGCGGGAGCCTCCTGCTCGCGAGTATCAGGGCGGGAGCCTTGGAGCTGGAAGCTCCGGCTACTTTGATGGGTGAGGAGTCGTTAACCTTCCAACCGAGGAAAGCTCATGAGAGCGAACTCTGGCGATCGCTTCGGCCAATTGCTCATCCCCAGTAAAGCAGACGCCACAGTGGTTGAAAAAGGTATACGTCGCGCTGTTCAACTCCAGCGGCCTGCCGAAAGAGTCGTTCACCGCCGCGCCCGCTTCTTGAAAAATACATGCCGTCGCAGCGAAATCCCAAAACGAGCCGCCGCCTAATTCCGGCTTTGGCTCTTTTCTATAAATTGCGTCTGTATGCTCCAGCACATAGCAAGCATTACACACCGCACCCCCGCGCACTTCGATCTGCGCCTGCGCGTAGCCTAGTTGCTTGGCCAGCGCATGCATTCGCTCGGTCAGCTCCGCACGATTCGGGTCGGTCTCGAAAGTGCAATCCATACAAAAACGTAGCGTCTGCTTAGCACTTTCGCGCTGCGGCGTAGCGAAAGACTCACCATTTATGACTAAGCCCTGCCCCGCCACCGCTTGGAAAAGGCGTGCCTCGACGGGATCGTAAACGACGCCGATCATCGGCTGGCCATCACGCCGCACCAACGCAATCGAAACCGCATAGCCAGCCTTGCCCTGCGTAAATGGTAAGGTGCCATCCAGCGGATCGATGCACCAGAAGTAGTCTTTCGCAAAACGGCTCCCATCATCTGGCAACTCCTCGGTCAGCAGCCCTAGGTCGTATGGTTCCATCGTCCCAGCCAAGCGCTCCAAGATCACAGTTTGCGCACGTTCATCGACTTCAGTCACCACCTGCGAGGCGAGGCTATCGCCACCCTCTTTGCGCAGCACCACAACTTCGCCTGCAGTGTAGCTACGAATCAGAGCACCCGCTGCCAGCGCCGCTTCGCAGGCAACCTCCGCCAGTTCGTTTAATTGAAAACTCTCTAATTCCATGACGCCTCCTCTTTTAATTGAGCCACTACCGAACGCGCAAGCTGCTCGCTATACGAATTAATTTTCCAATGCCCCGGACTCCACCCCTTGAGGAAGCGATGAAAGTCTGTCCAAGCAAAAGGATACAATCCCCGCCAGTCCGCTTGCAGCGCCTCAAAGTCGACCTGACTGCCGCGCTCGGCCAGTCCGCCACGCAATTCACTGAAATACAAATCTAATAATGCCTGCTCCTCTGCGGCACATTCTTTTTCTGGTAAACAACTACCCACAAAATAAGCCAAATCCTTCATCCCACACCCGCTGCCGATGTATTGAAAATCAACCGCCGCCACCAAGCGCCCCTCTGTGGAGAAACAGAAATTAGCCAGCTTGGCATCGCCATGCACCAGCGTCTGATACCGGCTTGCCTTGAGCTTAGCGTCGATCGCCTGCGCCGCGTGGTGCAGTTCAGCATCTTCCGCAGCCAAGACCTTTAATTCGTGGGGGCGGGTTTCTAAATGCCAATAGGTGCCACTCTCCCAAAGACCGTTTGTCTGTGCCTCAAGAAAAGTGGCATGAAAATTAGCCAGCCAAGCGATACAGGCAGCCAATTGCGGTGGGTCGACCGTTGTCTGGCGCGCAGGAAAGCCCGCCGCATCTAAATCCTCTAGCACCATCACCACCTCATCGCCTTCGCTCACAGCTGCTAGGCAGCGCGGCACCCGGCAGCTTGAATCGCAGCGCAGCGCATACGCCCGATACCAAGCAGTTTCCACCGCGTAGGACTTGAGCTTACGCTGGTGAGAAATATCTGTATTCCAACCACGCGGATGATCGGCAGCCGCAGGCGGCGACACGTGCTTCACAATCACACTCGGCACAGATGCCCCAATGAGTCGGTAGCGCACAATCGAACCGTAGCCACTCCACAAGCGCTGCACCACCGCCGCCTCAGCCACAGAGCCCCCACCCGTCGCCTCACATATAATTGACTCAATACGTTCCTGCATAAAACCGCGAAGAATGGGCATCCTAGCAGCAATGTCAAAGACCACTCTTAAGGTGGCTGATACGCTGTATTTTTAGCAGAATAATTAATATCAGAATGATTAACTTTTTTTCATTCGGTAGAAATCACGGGGCGCATGACCTCAAAGTGTAGCGGATCGGCGAAGCCGTTTCGACCGCCGCGCATCATAATTTGTGAATTTCAAAAAGCTGCGCAGCAATCACCCTGAGTTTCCAAGGATCTCAGCGCCTCTACCGTCAACATGACAGAGAAATAGGCACACGTATTAGTCTCGCGCAGAGGCGCAGGGGCGCAGGGGTTACCTACCTGCGCCTTACTGGAAATAAACTTAGATATTTACTTAATTTTGGTGGCGAAGTGATGAAAACTGGCATCACACGCTGTGTGAACGGCCTCCCTGAATAAGTCTCGGATCACTGCTTGAGACCTCTGCGCCTCTGCGCCCCTGCGCCTCTGCGCGAAAATAACAGAGTATACTTTCACAAAATATGATGCGCGGCAGTATACTTTTGAGAAACGCTATAGTTCGGCAGGAAAATAATCATTCTGTAGCTAATCATTCTGCAAAAAACCACGCCATCACGCCATCCCGCAGTCTAGCCGCCCAGCAGCTCAGCGAGGTTTATTATAACGTCGAATTTCAGGTACGCCATTGACCTGTGCCCAGATCGGCTCACTATTTGGGTGCGCTCTGAATCTTTCTGCCGTTTCGAATTCGCGGAGCATCCGCTCTGCATCCGCCGCGTGGGTGGTGCGCTCGGGCTTGTAACTTAAAAAACCCTCCACTAGCGGGATCGGGCGTAAGCCATCACCCAACACCCGATTTAATTCGGACAGAAAGCGCAAGGCCGCAGCGAAGGTCGTCACGCCCGGGCCGTGATACCAGCCGCGCCCTTTTTCAAACTCGCCTCGAATCGCGGGGTTTCCATTTTCGGTGTGATAGGTCGAAAGCACCGCTTCGAGGATCAAGGTATGCCGTCCTTTTTCAGCTAGCAACTGAGCCACCGCTGCGATGCATTGCCCAAACTCCAAGGAGTCGACCGCTGCGCCATCAGAGATAGCCAAGCCGCAAGATTTAGACTTCGCACTGTAGCCGAGATCCACCGCGACCAGCGGCAGGCGGGGCTCAAGTTGCGTCGTGTAGCGCTTCATGGTTTTGCTTGTGAATGAGTTTGCGCTCACCACGAAAAAGTTTGCGGTGTTTGGTCGAGCGTCCGCTGACACGCGCGCGCCAGACTCGAAAACTCTTCGGCTTCAAACTACGGCGCATCACTGTGATCACGTCTGCCTCGCGCAGCCCTGTCTTCTCCTCGATCCTCTCAAACGGCACTCGATCCGCCCACGCCATCGCGATGATCTGATCCGTTGCTTCGACGTCGAGTTTGGCTATGTCTATTCTGTTCACGAGGAAGTGATCGTAGGGCAAAGCTAAGACTTACAAATCATCTGGGTGCTGGCTCATTCCTCGGGGCGCAGCTTGACTTCGTTGGCACAGTCGCGGCCTGCTTCGATATCTGAAAGGTTTTGCAATGTGGTCTGTGCGATCTGGGTCAGGGCATTCGTCGTCAAAAAACCTTGATGCCCAGTGATCAAAACATTTGGAAAAGTTAGTAAGCGTGCAAACACGTCGTCCTGCATGATTTGCTCCGACTGATCTTCGAAAAACAAGTTGTCCTCCTCCTCATACACATCGATCCCGAGGTTACCTATTTTACCCTTTTTGAGGCCTTCGATCACCGCCGTGGTGTCGATTAAGGCACCGCGGCTGGTGTTGAGCAATGTCACCCCTGCCTTCATCTTTTCAATGGCTACAGCATCAATCAAATGGTGCGTCGAATCGAGCAAGGGGCAGTGCAAGCTGATGATATCGCAGCACGCGAACAGCTCTTCAAGTTCGACATAGCGCGCACCAAGCTCGCGCACCGTCTCGTTCTCGCTCAAATCATAACAGACTACATCGCAGCCAAAGCCCTTGAAAAGGCGGATCACCTCGACGCCGATCCTCCCAGCACCGATCACTCCGACCGTCTTCCCAAAAACATCAAAACCGACGAGACCTTGCAGGGAAAAGTTACCCTCGCGCACACGATTATATGCGCGGTGGATCCTGCGGTTGAGCGCCAGCAGCAAACCTAGCGTATGCTCGGCGACCGCGTGTGGCGAATAGGCAGGCACACGCACAACTTTAATTCCAACCTCCTTGGCCGCTTCCAGATCGACATTATTGAAGCCCGCGCAACGCAGCGCGACAGTTTGGGTGCGCCCTTGCGCTAGCAGCAGCAAGGTCTCGCGGTCGAGCTGATCATTAACAAACGCACAAATCGCTTCAGAGCCTTCCGCAAGTTGTGCTGTACTTGGATTGAGTTCAGTTCCGTGGAAGACCAACTGATGCCGACCATCGCTCTCTTCAGAAAAATGACGCTCATCGTAAGATTTCATGCTGTAGAATGTTACTTTCATTAACTTTCCTTTCTTAAAATTGCCAGTGGTGGATGGGTGGCGATACCGCGACTGCCGGCCATGCCGGTGATCAAGGCTAACAAGACTACGAATGCAAATGCCGACGCAATTTGCAACCATGGCAACACGAACTCCACTTTAAAGACCCAGATGCCGAGCGAAGCGGCGGCCACCAGCGCTAGCCCGATGCCGACTATCCCGGCGATGGCTCCGATGAGGCCGTATTCGATCGCCATGATGCTGCGGATCTGTGAGGCACTGGCACCGATGGTGCGCAACAGCACACTCTCGCCGATGCGTGATTGGCGGCTGGTGGACAGTGCGTTGATCAAGATAATCACACCGGTGGCGGCGGTGAAAAAGCCCATGAACTGAATCGCGAAATTGATCCGCCCGAAGACGCTTTGGAGGGCATCCAGCACCACATTCAGATCGACTGCGGATACGTTGGGGAATTTTTTAAAGAGTGCACTTTGCAGGCTAGCCGTCGTCTCGCGGTCGGGCGAGCGTGTCACGGCGATCCACCACTGCGGCGCACCTTCAAGCACGCCGAGAGGGAAGGTGGCAAAGAAGTTGGGGCGCAGCTCCGTCCAATCCACGCGGCGCAAGCTGCTGACTTTGACCTCCAACGGGATGCCTTGAATATCGTAGCGCAGGAGATCGCCGACGCTGACCCCCATATCGCGCGCGATGTCGGCTTCTAGGCTGATCGGCACGGGCTCTTCCATGCTGTCCCAGCGGGCGACGTAGGTGCCATCGACGATCTTTTCGGCGGAGCTGGTCGCGCCGCGATAGCTGCTGCGCCATTCGCGGTTGATGATCCAAGCGTCGACCGTGTTATCGGGATCGCGCTTAATGTCGCTGACTTCGCGGCCATTGATGGCGGCCAATCGCATCGTCACCACGGGCGCTTCTTCCATCACGCTCAAGTCATACTCGGCGAGTGTCTGGTGCAAGCCTTCGAGCTGATCGGGCTGCACATCAAAGAATAAAAGGTTGGGCTCTTCGTTTTGTGCGGCGATATCTGTCTGCTGCAAGAGGCCTGTTTGTATCAGCATCAGCGTGTAGATTAAAAAGGTGCCCATGCCGAGACTGACTGTCAGATAAACCGTGCGGTTATTGGGCCGATGCAGATTCGCAGCGGCTTGGCGCAGCAGGTAGTGGCTGGGATTGAAGAAGCGCTTGAGTGCTTTTTTCAGCAGTGCGGCGACTGCCCATAATACCAACAACACAATGCCAAGCGCGGCGGCAAAGATCGCGCCTTGCCACCACGCATCTGTGCGGCTCATACAAAAGAGCACTAACAAAATCGCGGTGAGCACAGCCAGCCAGCGGACTTTAGCATCGCTGTGTTTGGGAGCGGTATCGAAGCTAGCTCGCAGGGCGCGTAGCGGGCTGATCTTACGTAGCGGCAGTAGTGGAAATAGGCCGAAAATAAAGGCGGTGCCTGCGCCGTAAACGAAACCGGTGGCGAGGCTCGGCCAGCTGACGAAGAACTCTAGCGAGAATGGCAGCAAGGGCGCGAGCAGCAGTGGTAGCGCTGCTTGGCAAAGCAAACTCAGCAAGACGCCCGCGATGGAACCGACGATGGCGACCGCCGCGATTTGCACGAGGAAGACCCGTGTGGCCGTGCGCGCACTGCTGCCGAGGCAGCGCAGAATGGCCACCGTATCGCGCTTTTGCTGGAGGTAGCTATGCGCTGCACCCGCGATGCCGACGCCCCCGAGCAGCAGCGCCACGAAGCCGACCAGGCTGAGAAAGCGATTCAAGTTTTCCAGCGGGCGCCCCACGTCTTGCTTCTGGTCTTCGACGGTTTCGGCATTCAGATAATTATCCGCAAAGAAGCTTTCGTTTTCGGCGATAATAGCCTCGGGTGCCCGCACTGTATTGGCCGCGTAGAAGCGGTGAAAGGCGATGCTGCCAGTGCCGATCAGCCCCGTCGATTCTAACTGCGAGAGCGGAATGTAGGCGCGCGGCGCAAAGATGCCAGCGAAGGCGGCCTCGCCGGGCACGCTGGTGAGCGAGGCGGTGATTTCAAAATCGGTCGCGCCGAGCCGCACGAAATCGCCTAGCTCCAGTTCGTATTGGATCAAAAGCAATGGATCGAGCACGATCACGGGGCGGTCGACTCGCGCGGGATTTTTGCCGGCCGGCTCGGTTTTAAACGCACCATAATATGGAAAGCCACCGCTGATCGCGCGCAGTTGGATCAAGCGGCTCTGGTCGGCTTTGGGGAAGTAAGCCATCGAAGCGAAGCGTATCTCGCGCGCTTGTTCGCCCTGAATCGAAGCAAAGAAGACCTCCACCCGCTCGCTGAAGGCGCTGCGCGAGGTGATTTGCAAGTCGGCCCCGAGCAGTGTCTTGGCTTCGGCATCGAGGGCACGGTTGAGATTGTCGGCAAACGAATCGACCGCCACCAGCGCGGCGACGCCGAAGACGATGGAGAGCGCGCACAGCAGCAGGCGCTTGCTCTGGCGGCGACCGTCGCGGAATGCAGTTTTTAGCACGAAGCTCATACGTGTGGCGTGGCGGTGGCGGTCGTGACTGCGACTGTTGCGTTGGGCACGATGCGTCCGTTTTGCAGCGAGAGCCGTTGGTCGCATTTGGCGGCCAGCCCGAGATCGTGCGTGACCAGTACTAGCGTGGTCTGTTGCTGTGCGTTGAGGTCGAACAAAAGGTCGATAATGTGGCTGCCATTGCTGCCGTCGAGATTACCCGTCGGCTCGTCAGCAAAGAGGATAGCTGGCTGGTTGATAAAGGCGCGCGCGAGTGCCACGCGTTGCTGCTCACCGCCGGAGAGTTGAATCGGGTAGTGGTTGAGGCGCTTGGCAAGGCCGACTTTTTCTAATAACGCACGCGCCCGCTCGTCGCTACCGGAAAGGCCGCGCAGCTCCAGCGGCACGGCGACGTTTTCTAGGGCGGTGAGGGTCGGGATTAGTTGAAAGTTTTGAAAGACAAAGCCTACATTTTTTCCCCGAAACGCGGCGCGGCCATCCTCATCTAAGGCCTCCAGCCGCGTGCCGAGTAGTTGCACTGAGCCGGCGCTCGGGATGTCGAGCCCTGCGCACAGGCCGAGCAAGGTGGTCTTGCCACTGCCCGACGGCCCCACGATGGCGAGGCTCTTGCCCGCTTCCAGACTGAAGTCGACGCCTTGCAGCACCGTCAGCTCGGAATCTCCGGATGGGTAGGTTTTCTCCAGCTGTGAAACGTGGACTGCGGGCGGATTGTCTGTGAATGTTTGCATTATTGGTCAGGCGTCCTCTATTAAGTAGAGCCTATGCACGAGCAAAGATCCCAATTTCCCCTATTTTTCAAACGATTGTGCGTGTTCGCCGCAGTTCTTCTCTGTGCGGGAGTCGCTGGCTCGCAGGCTGCCGCAGCGGAGCAGCGCATTCTATTCTTCGGCGATAGCCTCACCGCAGGCTATGGAATCGATCCTGACCGAGCCTACCCCGCTTTGATTCAACAGAAAATCGATGCGGCCGCGCTGGGTGCCAAGGTCGTGGTGGGCGCCGTCAGCGGCGATACAACTGCGGGTGGCCTGCGCCGGATCGATTGGATGCTGCGCCAGCCCGTCGACCTTTTGGTGCTAGCGCTGGGTGCCAACGACGGCCTGCGCGGCATCGATCCCGCAGCGACCGAAGCGAATCTGCAAGTAATTATCGATAAGGTGCGGGCAAAGTATCCTGCGGCCAAGATTGTGATCGCTGGTATGCGTCTGCCACCCAGCTTGGGGCTGGATTATACAGAAACGTTCGCAGCCATCTTCCCCCGCTTAGCCGATGCTAATCAGGCAGAATTGATCCCCTTTTTGTTAGAGGGCGTCGGCGGCAGCATCGAGCTGAATCTATCAGATCGCATCCACCCAAACGCGGCGGGTCACGAAGTGCTCGCGGCCAATGTCTGGCAGCATTTGAAACCTTTAGTGGATGGCAGAGAGAAGCACTGATCCGGCGATCGCTGCGGATGCATTTTTCGAGCGGGCTCGTTGTAGCCGAAAGCGTGAGCTTTTGGACGACCGGAGTGTCTGCCCTCAAGCGATCCAAAGCGTCACCGCTTCGGCTACGTTGGAGCTTTCCTTTGTCATTTAACTCGTCCTAAAGATTGCACGCGAACGCTAGCTGCGCCGCTTCTTTTCGCTGTATCGCTCTCCTTTGGATTTTAACTCGCGGCGATTGCGGCGGCTGACCGTGAGTTCGCGCTTCTTCTTGCGCACGGCCAGCTTCGCCAGTTCGAAGTCTAGCTTCAGATAGTTGATAAAGCGTTCCTTACTAAGCGTGCCTACTTGGATCGCCTGCTGGACTGCGCAGCCTTGATCGCTGCGGTGCTTGCAGTCGTGAAATTTGCAACGCTGTGCCACTTCATCGAAATCTTTAAAACTCTCTTTCAGTGTCTTGGCGTCTGTCCACATCTGCACCTCGCGGATGCCGGGATTATCGATCAACATGCCGCCGCGCTTGAGCGCTAGCAGCTCGCGCGCGGTCGTGGTGTGCATACCCTTACCCGTCACGTCGTTGACCTCACCTGTCCAGAGCCAATCTTGCCCGATCAGCTGGTTGATGATCGAAGACTTACCCACCCCACTCGAACCAATCAGCGAAATCGTCTGACCAGGCTTGAGGAAACTGCGCAGCACTTCCACGCCGGAGTTATCCACGGCAGAAGTTAAAAAGACGTCGACCTCCGGGCTAAGCGCCTTGAGCGCGGCCACCGCCGCTTGGTTGACCTCGTCTGTATGCAGATCCGCTTTATTTAGCAAGACCGCTGGCCGCGCGCCACTGCGCTGCATGACCGCAAAGTAGCGCTCCATCCGGCGTAGGTTCAAATCCTGCCCCGCATCCGTCACCACAAAGACCACATCCACATTCGCGGCGATCACTTGCTCTTCGGTGCTCTTGCCGGGTGCCTTGCGCGAGAGGCAAGTCTGGCGCTCCAAGCGTGTCCGGATCACAGCCTCGTATTCATCGCCCTCCCCGCCGAATTCCAGCCCCACCCAATCGCCCACGGCGGGCAGCTCCGCATCGGTCTGCGCCGCGTGATAGACCGCGCCGGTCAAACAAACTTCCAGCTCGGTGCCGTCTCCGAGAATCGCGCCGTAGGAGATCTTGTTATCCCGGATCAACCGAGCGGGCTGCCAGCCCTTGCTGTAGCCCTGCGCAAACTCCGCCTCAAAACGAGCGTTCCAACCAAGATTTTCTAATGTCATGGCGGCACCGTAGCGTTTCCACCTCACTCGGCAAGTGCTTGATTGCACCCCCCGCGATCAGTAGCCACTTAAATCTAAGGCCTCGCTCGGCTGCATTTCAACGAGCTGTCCCATTTTCTTTTGGATCACCTCGAAGTGGTGCGCCTCTTCTGGCGTGATTAGCGAAATGGCCTCGCCCGTGGCCTGTGCGCGCCCTGTGCGACCGATCCGGTGCAGGTAGTCTTTGGGGGAGCGCGGAAGTTCGAAGTTGATCACGTGCGAGAGGGCGTCGATGTCGACACCCCGCGCCAGCAAGTCCGTGGTCACCAGCACTCGAATGCCGCCGGCCTTGAAAACCTCCAAAGTCTCGCGCCGCGTCTGTTGCCCCATCTTGGAATGGATCGCACAGGCATGGATGTCATTCTTACGCAGCTTGAGTGTCAAATTATCGGCCTTCTTGCGCGAAGAGACAAAGACTAGGACCTGCTCCAAGGCGTCGTGCTTAATCAAGTAGCGCAGCAACGGCCCCTTGCGCTCTTCGGATACAAAATAGCCCCGCTGTTGAATCTGCTCAAGCGACTCCCCCACTTCATCAATTTCCAAAATATGCGGATCTTTTAAAATGAGCCGTTGCATGGCAGACACGTCCTGATTGAGCGTCGCCGAAAAGAGTAGATTCTGCCGTTTAGTCGGCAAGGCAGCGAGCACCTGATTCAACTCCTCCTCGAAGCCGAGGTTCAAAAGCTTATCCGCTTCATCCAAGACCAGCGTGTGGACAGATGAAAGCCGCAGCGCATTTTTCTCCAGCAAATCAAGCAAGCGCCCAGGCGTGGCCACCAACACATCCACCCGCCGCAAGGCCTGCATCTGCGTGTTGATCGAAACGCCGCCATAGACTGCTAGGCAACTCACCCGCGCGCTCAGGCTCGGCACAAACTCGCGCAAGACTTGCAGGGCTTGATCCGCTAATTCGCGCGTCGGCACCATGATCAAAACCGACGGCGCACGCAGCGAGGCGACATTCGCTGCTTCAAGTTGCTGCAAGATCGGCAAGACAAAGGCAGCCGTTTTACCCGAGCCTGTTTTAGCGATCCCCAGCACATCGTGCCCCTCAAGGATCACCGGAATAGCAGCCCGCTGAATCGGAGTCGGCTCCGCAAAGCCACAGCCCGCAAGCGCTTTTGAAAAATAAGAAGCCAGTCCAAGTTGATTAAATGCCATTAGCCAAAAAGATGCGCCCGTAGCCACGAATAGCACGTTTATAATTCCACTTCCAGCCGCCAGCAAAGGTAGCGCTGAGTGCCTCACTCAGCATTCAAGGGTATCACCGCGTTTCAAAGCATCAACCGCCTTACTTTTACCTTGATAAGTAAGGCACTTATCCTCTCAATCTAAATATGATAAAGGTTAAAATTTCCTCCAAGCGTCAGGCCACTTTCTCGAAAGCTGTTTGCGAATCACTCGGCCTGCAGATTGGTGATGAGATTGTGCTCAAACCTGCGATCACCGATGGCGAGGAAAAGTGGACTTTGCGTCCCGCCAAAGCGCGCAAGCGTCCTTGGTTACATCGCTTAAACCGTTACGCCATCGGCAAAGACCACGCAATCAAAAGCATACGTGCCAGCACCGCGAAAGGTGAAACCCTGGCCGTCTCGGATCTAGTCGTCGCCGAAACCTACTTTGCCTTGCAACATCATTATCAGGTGCCCAGGCAAGAAGCCCTCGATACGCTCAGAGATTTCTTAGAAGCACCCGAAGTCGGTGCCCTAGGCGTCGCGCAGAATGTGTTGGCAGAAGCGAGCCTCGCACGTGCGAATCCTAGCTTCGTCGACCGATTGATCCATGCCGACTACCTCGCATCGACTACCGGGATGTTGAGCTTTGAAAAAACAGCGCGTAAACTTCCACCGACGCACCTCCCAAAATAAACATTCCTTTTCGTTTGATATGAACATAACACCGAATTTTAGCGGGCAACATTCTTGGAATTTCACCCGCCGTGGTGGCATCTTTCAGGTGCAACTCAACACAGTCGAAGATCTGCGCGCGCTGGAAGCACTCGATCCGAAGCTATGGGTGGCGCTGAGCTGCCCGGTGGATGATCTGGAAATCGACCGCCGCACACTTGCGCTGATCGATAATGACGCCGACGCACGGGTGCGCATCGAAGAGATGTTGACCGCAGTCACCTGGACGCTGGCGCGCCTATCCGCCCCAGAGTCGCTTTTCAGCGGGGGCGCGTTACCGCTGGCCGCCATCCAGGCCAGCGATCCCGAGGGGGAAAAACTGCTTGCCTCCGCGAAGCGCATCCTCGCCAACATGGGCGTGCCCGATGCGCCCACTATCTCAGTCGATCAAGCAGCTAATACAGAGCAAATCTACAGCAACTCACGGCTCAATGGTGATGGCGTAATCGCCAAGGACGCCAGCGACGACCCTGCGATTCAAGAACTGATTGGCGAAATCATGGCCTGTCTCGGCTCCGAGATCGACCGCAGCGGCGAGTCTGGCATTACTGAGGGAAAGCTCGATACATTTTTCGCAGACCTGCGCAGCTATGAACACTGGTGGGCGCAAGGCGAGCTCGATGCCGCCAGGGGCAAAGACGTGCTCCCACTGGGCGATGCCACGCCCGAGGCTTTTAAAAACTTCATCGCCGTGGAGCAAAAGATCGACGATTTCTTTGCCCGTTGCCAGTTAGTCGCCTTCGATCCCCGTGCCGAGCCAGCGCTCAACCGCGATGTCGCCCTCTACAAAGAGATCGCCGCCGAAGATTTCTCGGTCGCTCGTAAAGATATCGAAGCGCTGCCGCTAGCCAGAGTCATGGCCACCTCCACAGTGCCGATCCTCGCAGGCATCAATCCAGAATGGCGGCAACGCATGCACTTGCTTTGCGATAAAGTGATCCGCCCGCTCGGTATCGGCCCCGGCGACTCGCTCGAGCTCGAAGAGTGGCGAGAGGTCAAAGCACGCTTCCAAGCCTATCGTATTTGGCGTCAGTCAAAGCCCGAGACAGGCATCGAGAAGCTAAAGATCATCCGCGTGCGCGAGCTACTGGCCTCCGACCTCGAAACGCAAGTGCAAGCGCTGCTGGATGAAGACGCCCGACTCGCCCCCGAAATGAAGGCGATCGACAGCGTAGAAAAGCTCGCCCGTTACCACCGCGACTTGATTCAAGTGCTCAACAACTTCGTCAACTTCAACCAGTTTTATGACGAGTCGCGCAGCGCTATCTTCCAAGCCGGCGAGCTCTTTCTCGATGGCCGCGAGTGCCGCCTTTGCCTACGCGTGGGCGACCCGACTAAGCACGCCGTGTTGGCCACCCTCTCGCGCGCCTTCGTCGCCTACTGCGAATGCCGCCGCAAGGACTCGCCGCAGAAATTCTACATCGCCGCCGTGTTTTCCGCCGGAGACTCGTCGAACCTGATCGTCGGGCGCAACGGCGTCTTCCGCGACCGGCACGGGCTGCTCTGGGATACCACCATCGTGCGCCTGATAGAAAATCCGATCAGCATTCACGAAGCCTTTTTAAGACCCTACGTGCGGATCGGCCGCTTCATCGGCGAAAAGATCGAGAAGTGGGCCGTCACCCGCGATAAGGCGATGCAGAAACAAATGGAAACCGGCGTCGAATCCGTTGCCAGCGATTCCAGCGCAGCGAGCAACAACCACAACGGTCCGGCCATCGGAGGCGTCGCCGCCATGCTAGCCGCCGGCGGTATCGCACTCGGCGCAGTGGGCGCAGGCCTCGCCTCCCTATTCAGCACTATGAAGGCACTCACTTGGTGGGAACTGCCGCTTGTTATACTCGGCGTGATCCTTATGATCTCACTCCCCTCAATGATCATTGCATGGCTCAAGCTGCGCAAACGCACACTCGCCCCCCTACTCGATGCCTCCGGCTGGGCAGTCAACGGGCGCACCCTCATTTCGGCCAAACTAGGGCGTGTGCTCACTACCCGCGCCAAGCTCCCACTCACCTCACATTGCAATTTCGACGAGCGCAGCGGTGCACGTAGCAGCCTGTGGGCAGCGCTGGGGCTCACAGTCGCCGCCTGCCTGATCGTGGCGTTTTATCTGTTCATACTTTAAAAGCCGTTCAACTCGATGCAGCAAATATCATGCTAGATCCATAAATCCACTTGCGAAACTTAAAATAAGCAGCTTTAATCGGTTTTATGAGCCATCTTAAACACATCTTCAACGAGCTGCATTTCGAGCTAGTGCGCGTCATTGCAGAAGGTGGCATGGGCATCGTCTATGAGGCTGAGCAAAGAGGTGCGGGTAAATTCGTCAAGCGCGTCGCGGTGAAATTGATCCGCGAGGAATACTCGAAAATCGAAGAGTTTCGCAGTAATTTCATCGGCGAGGCACGGCTGGTGGCCGACTTGATTCACACCAACATCGTGCAAACTTACCATCTGGGCGAGATCAGCGGCCAGTATTTTATGACGATGGAGTATGTCGATGGCATCAATCTCAACGACTTTACGGCGCGCCACCGCGAGACCGACCAATTAATCCCGCCCGACCTCGCCGCCTTTATCGTGTCGCGCATCTGCCGCGGCCTCTCGCACGCGCACCAGCGCTGCGATCGCTCCGGGCGCAATCTCGGCATCGTCCACCGCGACGTCAACCCGCGCAACATCATGCTCGCCCGCGAGGGCGATGTGAAGCTCACCGACTTCGGAATCGCAAAGGCCTTCGACCTCATGTACAACGAGGAAGGCGTCGTGATCGCCGGCAAAGACGAATACCTCTCCCCCGAACAAGCGCGGCGCGAAGTCACCGATGCCCGCGCCGATCTCTTCAGTTGCACCATCCTACTCTCCGAGATGCTGCTCGGTGAAAACATCTTCGAGACCACACGCGAGGAAGCCACCCGCAAAAACATACTCAAACTCAGCATACCTGACTTTACTGAGTTGCGCCCCGAGATCGACCCCCGACTCGACGACATTCTGCAACGCGGCTTCAAACGTGATCGAGACAAGCGCTATCAAAGTGCGCAAGCCATGCTCACCGCGCTCGAAATGTTTCTCTACGGCGACGGCTACGGCCCCACCAACGAAAAACTAGCCGCCTACATGGCCGACTTGTTTGGCGAGCGCGGCGAAACGGCAGCTAAACGCTGGAAAGAAGGCACGACCCCTGGCCTGGAACAACACGATTTAGACTAACCAATTAAATATTTATCGGAGCACTCAAATAATGAGTTCACAGGGTTTTCAACAAATACAGAAGCAGACGCAATCGCTCGTCCTAGCGCCGCAGCTACGTAATTCTTTAAAGATATTACAAGCGCCCGCTATGGAGTTGCGCACCTCTATACTTGAAGAGTTGCAGGCCAATCCGTTGCTTGAAGAAATGCCCATCGATAGCATCAGCGTTGAAGAGCACAAAGAGTCGACCAACGAAAACGAGCGCGACGCCGACGAAGAGCTCGACTTCAACGCAGAAGACTTCAGCGCGCTAGCGCGCATGAGCGAAGACATGCGCGAGCACTTCGCCCAAGAAAACTCCGGCCAGTCACACACCGCCGAGGACGAAGAGCGCCGCGACTACTTTATGAACTCGCTCACCGAGAGCGCCTCCTTGCAGCAGCACCTGATCGAGCAAGCCGAACTCACCAACAGCAGCGATCAAGCGCACGAAGCCCTCCTCTACCTGATCGGCAGCTTGGATGATAACGGCTATCTCACCGAGACCCTATCAGATATCGCGCTAGTCACACGCATCCCCTACGGTATCGTGCAAAAAGCAGCCGACACGCTCAAGACCTTCGATCCCGCTGGCATCGGCACCGAAAATATGCAAGACTGCCTGGCCACCCAGCTAGAGCTACGCGGACGCGGCGAGTCGTTGGCGGCGAAAATTCTACGCGAACATTTCGACCTACTGGTGCGCCGCCGCGTGCCCGAGCTGAAACGTAAAACCGGCGCCACTCCCGAAGACATCCAAGATGCTATTGAGGAAATCTCGACGCTCGAACCCGCGCCCGGCAAGCGCTTCAGCCCAGATAGCAATACCGTGATCGAGCCCGATGTAAGCGTCTATCAAGATGAGTACGACGAGTGGCAAGTAATCCTCAACAGTGACTACATCCCCCGCCTGCGCATCAGTAGCACCTACAAAGAGATGCTAGCCAAAGGCACCCTTTCGAAGACCGAGAAAGACTTTATGCTAGAGCGCATGCGCTCGGGCAAGTTCCTCATCAACTCCATCGAGCAGCGGCAACAAACCATCGAGCGCATCACGCGTGAGATTCTTAAATTTCAAAACGAGTTTTTTGAAGTTGGCGTCTCCAAGCTGCGCCCACTCACGATGAACACCATCGCCGAGACCGTCGGCGTCCACGAGACCACCGTGAGCCGCGCCATCGCCAACAAATACATCCGCACACCGCACGGCGTGTTTGCTTTTAAATATTTCTTTACGCCTGGCTACCAAGCCGGCAATGGCGAGTCCGTCTCGAATAAAACGATCAAAGACATGATCAGCCAGATCATCAAAGAGGAAAGCTCAGCCAAACCATTTAGCGATCAAAGCATCGTCGATCAGCTAGAGAAAAAGAACATCAAAATCGCCCGTCGCACCGTTGCCAAATACCGCGAAGAGCTCGGCATCCTGCCGACGAATCTACGCCGACGATATGATTAGATTCGAGGGTGAAAGGCGGCTGAGCATGCTTGGTAGAGCAAGGTTGGAGTCCCGCCTTTAGGCGGCCGCGTTTAAATCGCCTTGGATACGCAGCCGCCTAACGGCGGGACTCCAACCTCCTCATACTTCCAGCAAAGCGCTGCCGATGGCGTCGCAGACTAGACGGCCGCGGTGCGTCAATTGATGATGGCTGCCCTTTGATTCCAGCAGACCTTCCTTTTCAAATTCCGTTAGCTTCGCTTCCAGGACCGAACGATTCGTGGCTTTCGAAAACCTTTCGCTCAGCGACTCCATGTCGACACCTTGATTCATGCGCAGCCCGAAGATAATCGCATCGGCTAGCAATAGGTCGCCATCCAGCTCGACGCACTCCGTCTTGGGCGGCTGGCCGGATTCCATACCACGGCACCACTCGTCGAGATTGGCGGGGCGCTGATAGCGCTCGCTACCGTATTGACTGGCCGCCGAGGGGCCGCAGCCGATCCACTCGCGCATCTGCCATGTATTCATATTATGGTGACACGCGGCGCCCACCACTCCCACCTTGGCGAAATTCGAAATCTCGTATTGGGCGTAGCCTAGCTCGCCGAGCAGCTCCCAACCGCGCTCGTAGAAGCGCAGTTCCTTGGCCTCATCGATCGACACTTTACCCTGCGAGAGTTTGACGTAGAGCGCAGTGTCTTCCTCGAAGGTCAGGCAATACGTGGATAAGTGCGACGGCGCTAAGCGAGCGGCCTCGCGGATGTCGCCCTCCCACTGCTCGATGCTTTGCCCCGGTATGGCGAATATTAGGTCGAGATTCGTCTGCGGAAAGCCAGCGGCTTGAACGCGCTCCCATGCGGTGAAAACTTGCTTCGGGCTGTGCAGCCGCCCGAGCGATTCTAGCAGCTGCGGGTCGAAGCTCTGCACGCCCATCGAAATACGTGTCACCCCGAGATCGCGCAGCACTTTCAGTTTATCCACTTTCACGGTCGAGGGTGCCATTTCAATCGTCCACTCTTGCGGCGGCTCGGGCAGACGGCTCAGCATTGCACGCCCGAGACGCTCCAGATCCTTAGCAGCCAATAAGCCGGGAGTGCCACCGCCCCAGAAGACAGTATCAACCGCTCGACCAGGCGGCAACAGCGCAAACTCGAAGTCCATCGCCGCGAGATAGCGATCTAGATCGCCACGCCGTGGCTTTTCTTGATAGAAGGCACAGAAATCACATGTCGACGCACAAAAGGGCACGTGACAATAGAGCCCGACTGGAAGCTCAGCGCTAGCAGGCAGCAAACTTAGTTACCCGCGTTTTGAATCGACTCGCCCATCGATTCGAAGTCTTCGCCGATGCCTTTCACAGTATTACAGCCGGAAAAAACGAAGAGAGAAATAAGGAGCAGTGCCGCGAGTAGGGTCTTTGTTGATTTATTTTCCATGTGCGATGTCTTTGATGATTTGCTCGAAAGCTGCAATCGCATTTTTCATCAATTCTAAACTAAAACTCTCATCGGGTGCGTGCAGATTATCCACTGGAGTGAAGAGCCCGATCATCAGGGCATCCAGCCCCGCACGTTTCTTGAAATCAGCAATCACTGGAATGCTGCCGCCTTCGCGCAGATAGATCGGTGCTTTGCCAAACTGATCGGCAATCGCCACTTCGGCGGCCTTGAAGGCGCGTGCCAACGACTCGGGCTGATCGGCAGGCGTATTCGGGCGACCGGGCGGCACGGCCAGATAGGCTTCAGCGATGCCCCCATCACGGAAGGTGAGCGTCACGCCTGCGGGGCAGCGCTCCTGGATCGTGGCAAAGATCTGCTGCCGGATCTTCACTGGATCTTGGTCGGCCACGAGGCGGCAGGTGATCTTGGCAAAGGCTTGGCTCGGGATCACAGTCTTCGAGCCTTCGCCTTGATAGCCACCGCCGATGCCGTTGAACTCCAGCGTCGGCCCGAAGCGGACTGCTTCCAACGGACTGAGGCCGTTGGCAGGAAAAAAAGCGGGCACGTCGAGCATCGCACGATAGCTCTCGACTGTTTCAGGGTAGCGCTTCAGCTCCTCGCGCTCCCAATCAAGGACAGGCACCACATCGTCGTAAAAGCCGGGCACGTTGACACTGCCGTCGGGGTTATGCAGCGAAGCACAGATCTCCATCAGCGCTTGCAGCGGATTATAAACCGCCCCACCATGTATGCCGGAATGTAAATCACCCTTCGGGCCACGCAGCTTGATCTCGAAATCGACGAGGCCGCGCAGCGCAGTGGTGATCACAATTTGCTCGGTATTGGGACTGCCCGTATCGGAGACTAGCATGAAATCAGCCTGCGAGAGGCGCTCCGCATATCGGTCGAAAAACTTAGGCATACTGGGACTGCCGATTTCTTCCTCACCTTCGATCACGTAGGTGATGTTGAGCGGCAGGTCAGGATGCTCGGCCAGCACGCGCGAGAGCGCTGCCATGTGGACGATGGTCGGGCCTTTGTTATCCGCAGTGCCGCGCCCGTAGAGGCGGCCATTGCGCTCGGTCGGCTCAAACGGTGCATCCGTCCAGAGCGCAAAAGGATCGGCAGGCTGCACATCGTAGTGGCCGTAAATCGCGATATGTGGCCAGTCCGGCGAGCCGATGCGCTCCGCAAGCAGGACGGGGTGCAAATCTGTCTCGATAACTTCGACTTTGAAGCCGAGGTCTTCGAGTAAGCCGGTCGCAAACTCGCGTGCGCCGCGCATACCCTCGGCATAAGCTGGGTCTGTCGAAACAGAAGGAAAACGGATATACTCTTTGAGCGTTTCAATTGGGTTTAACATACAGTTAATTTTAGCGATTTTTATAAATATTGTAAGCCTTAGGCATCAGTGCATTCAGCTTTTTGACACGTGTGGCACCCGATGGGTGAGTCGAAAGAAACTCGGGCGTCGATCCACTCTTCAGCGCCTCCATCCGCTGCCAGAAGCCGATCGCTGCGCGTGGATCATAGCCCGCTTTGGCGGCGTAAATCAGGCCGATCTCATCCGCCTCACTCTCGTGGTAGCGACTGTAGGGCAGCAGAAAGCCCAAGGTGGAGCCAGCACCATAGGCGGCCATTAACATCTGGCGGGTTTGACTATCCAAATCGTTAGTACCGAACTGCAGCGCCAGCGCTCCGCCCGCAGCTAACATCTGCTGGGTGACGCGCTCATTGCCATGCCCGGCAGCGACGTGCGCCACCTCGTGCCCGATCACCACTGCCAAATCGTCTTCCGTCTTGGCGACTTTGAAAATCCCAGTATAGACCGCCACCTTACCCCCCGGCATCGCGAAGGCATTGACCTGATCATCATCGTCGAACACCACAAATTCCCACTGCGCATTCGGCATATCGGGCCCTGCGACATAGGCGATGCGCTCGCCCACGCGGCGCACCATGGCATTATAAATCGGGTCTCGCGAAATCGGGGTTTCCAACTTCAACTGGTTGAACTGCGTGGACGCCATCGACACCAGCTGATCGGAAGGCACCAAATGGAGTGCCGAGCGGCCAGTCTGCGGCACCGTGTGGCAACCCGTCGCCCAGAGCAGCAGCGCAGCAAGGAATGGAATGACAGTGAACTGAATCTTCATAACCAGAAAAATTGATCCGCTTCCCAGCGCAAAGCAAACTAAGTTCGCGACTTTTCAAGTTTCCCATCCTGTGTTTTCATCCGTGCTTAAAAATTCCTTTTTACGCTGCGCATGTGCGGGTCGGACTTCCCCTCTTACCCAACGATGATTCCCATACTATAAACGAACGCCGATCAGACGTAGATTTTAACCACGGATGGACACGGATGAACACGGATTTTCCTGCCGTGGTGCTCTGCGGTGCAATTTCAACTACGAGCAAATCTACATAGAGATCATTTATTCGTAGCCGAAGCGGTAACGCTTTGGATTACTCAATGGAAAATTGCCAGATCGTCCAAAATCTTACGATTTCGGCTACAATCACCCCGCACATTAAAATTGCACCCGGTGCTCTGGAGCTTTGGCTCGGTTTTCATTTAACCGCAGATACACACAGATCAAAAAATACAGATAAAGGGTTTTATCCGTGTCCATCCGTGTTCATCCGTGGTTAAAAATTCGTTGTATACGCTGCGCATGTGCGGGTTGAACTCCCCCTCTTACCCAACGATGATTCCCGTACTATAAACGAACGCCGATCAGACGTAGATTTTAACCACGGATGGACACGGATGAACACGGATTTTCCTGACGTGGTGCTCTGCGGTGCAATTTTAACTACGAGCAAATCTACATAGAGATCATTTATTCGTAGCCGAAGCGGTAACGCTTTGGATTGCTCGATGGAAGACTGCCAGATCGTCCAAAATCTTACGATTTCGGCTACAATCACACCGCACAATAAATTCGACCCGGTGCTCTGGAGCTTTGGCTCGGTTTTCATTTAACCGCAGATTCACGCGGATACACGCAGATCAAAAAATACAGAGAAAGGGTTTTATCCGTGTCCATCCGTGTTCATCCGTGGTTAAAAATTCGTTGTGTCAGCTGCGTATGAGCGGGTTGAACTCCCCCTCTTATCGAACGATGATTCCCATACTATAAACGAACGCCGATCAGGCGTAGATTTTAACCACGGATGGACACGGATGAACACGGATTTCTGACGTGGTGCTCTGGGGTGCAATTTCAAACTACGAGCAAATCTACATAGAGATCATTTATTCGTAGCCGAAGCGGTAACGCTTTGGATTACTCAATGGAAAATTGCCAGATCGTCCAAAATCTTACGATTTCGGCTACAATCACACCGCACAATAAATTCGACCCGGTGCTCTGGAGCTTTGGCTCGGTTTTCATTTAACCGCAGATACACACAGATCAAAAAATACAGATAAAGGGTTTTATCCGTGTCCATCCGTGTTCATCCGTGGTTAAAAATTCGTTGTATACGCTGCGCATGTGCGGGTTGAACTCCCCCTCTTACCCAACGATGATTCCCGTACTATAAACGAACGCCGATCAGACGTAGATTTTAACCACGGATGGACACGGATGAACACGGATTTTCCTGACGTGGTGCTCTGCGGTGCAATTTTAACTACGAGCAAATCTACATAGAGATCATTTATTCGTAGCCGAAGCGGTAACGCTTTGGATTGCTCGATGGAAGACTGCCAGATCGTCCAAAATCTTACGATTTCGGCTACAATCACACCGCACAATAAATTCGACCCGGTGCTCTGGAGCTTTGGCTCGGTTTTCATTTAACCGCAGATTCACGCGGATACACGCAGATCAAAAAATACAGAGAAAGGGTTTTATCCGTGTCCATCCGTGTTCATCCGTGGTTAAAAATTCGTTGTGTCAGCTGCGTATGAGCGGGTTGAACTCCCCCTCTTATCGAACGATGATTCCCATACTATAAACGAACGCCAATCAGGTGTAGATTTTAACCACGGATGGACACAGATGAACACGGATTTTCATGACGCGGTGCTCTGGAGTGCAATTTTAACTACGAGCAAATCTACATAGAGATCATTTATTCGTAGCCGAAGCGGTAACGCTTTGGATTGCTCGATGGAAAATTGTCAGATCGTCCAAAATCTTACGATTTCGGCTACAATCGCCGGGCACATTAAATTCGACCCGGTGCTCTGGAGCTTTGGCTCGGTTTTCGTTTAACCGCAGATTCACGCGGATACACGCAGATCAAAAAATACAGAGAAAGGGTTTTATCCGTGTCCATCCGTGTTCATCCGTGGTTAAAAATTCGTTGTGTCAGCTGCGTATGAGCGGGTTGAACTCCCCCTCTTACCTAACGATGATTCCCATGCTATAAACGAACGCCGATCAGACGTAGATTTTAACCACGGATGGACACGGATGAACACGGATTTTCCTGACGTGGTGCTCTGCGGTGCAATTTCAACTACGAGCAAATCTACATAGAGGTCATTTATTCGTAGCCGAAGCGGTAACGCTTTGGATTACTCAATGGAAAATTGCCAGATCGTCCAAAATTTTACGATTTCGGCTACAATCACCGGGCACATTAAAATTGCACCCGGTGCTCTGGAGCTTTGGCTCGGTTTTCATTTAACCGCAGATACACACAGATCAAAAAATACAGATAAAGGGTTTTATCCGTGTCCATCCGTGTTCATCCGTGGTTAAAAATTCGTTGTATACGCTGCGCATGAGCGCGTTGGACTCCGGGCGCCTTCTACCGCCGCCAGACCCTCATCGCACTTCAGTCAGGTAGTTTGCGTATGCCGTAAAGGATGGCTCACTCAGTAAAATTCCATTAGCCAGTCTAATGATTTAAGCCATCACAGCTACTTTAAGCACGCGAATGAGATTCAGTATCAAAAAAAAGTTGACAGAGCTCTAATAGCTATTGAGACTCACTTTCAACTTAAATTATTATGAAACTAAATCCAAGCTCACATCCACTCGCGCCAGCAAAATCTGTTCAACAGATCGCAGCTTGCGCTTTTTTTATGATGCTTTCTGCATCTGCCGCCTTGGCGCAGAATACAGAGGCTAGCGAACCGCAGGGAGTCGAGGCGCTCGAAGATTACACCGTCTCCGGGCAGTTTCTCTACAGCAATCAGGTCAACGCGCTCAAGACGCCGACGCCTATTTTAGACGTGCCGCAGAGCCTCTCGATCATCACAGCCGATCAGATTCAAGAGCGAGGGTTCGACAGTATCCGCGATCTGGTGGATTACACACCCGGCATCACCACCTCGCAGGGTGAAGGCCACCGCGACGCAGTCGTCTTTCGTGGCGTGCGCTCCACTGCCGACTTCTACATCGATGGCGTGCGCGACGACGTGCAATACTACCGTTCGCTCTACAATGTGGAACAGGTCGAATTTCTACGCGGCCCCAATGCCTTACTTTTCGGGCGCGGCGGCACAGGTGGCATAATCAATCGTGTTTTAAAAAAGGGGGTGATCGGCAGCAGTTTTAACGAATACCAAGTTTCCATAGATACTTTTGGCGCTTATAGCGCACAGATCGACAGCAACATCGCCATCGACGAGAACTCCGCCTTCCGTATCAACGCCAGCTACGAACACTTAGACAACCACCGCGACTACTTCGATGGTGACCGCTGGGGCGTCAACCCGACCTACAAGATCAAGCTTACAGAACGCACCACATTAGATCTCTCCTATGAGTATGCCGACCACGAGCGCTTTATTGATCGTGGTATTCCTACCGGAGCCGATGGCAAACCCATCGAAGACCTCGAAGACACCTTCTTCGGAGATACTGACCTCAACTACACCGACTTAGAGGCGCATTTATTTCGCGCGGCCTTACAGCACCGTATTTCCGACGAAATAAAGCTACGCCTGAATGCCTTCTACGGAGACTACGATAAGGTTTATAGTAATTTTTACACGTCGGACTACGACCCTGTCGGTCAAATCGCGACGCTGGACGGCTACGTCGATTCGACTCAGCGAGAAAACTTAATTCTCTCAGCCGACCTGATCGGAGAATTTGAAACTGGCTCGATTGGCCACACTATCATCACAGGAGTGGAGTACATCGATACCTCCAACGATAACGACCGTTTCAATCCCGACTTTGATCCTGGGCCTGGATTTCGCGATACAGAAACCTTTTTAATCGGTAATCAAGTATTACGCAACGGTGTTGGTCGCAGCACTACCAACGGGATCGTTTCCAACGATTTCACGACCGACCTAGCAGATGACACTTCCGCCGACGTACGCACCTTCTCCTTTTACCTACAGGACGAGATCGCACTTCACGAAAAATTCGACCTCATTCTCGGCGCTCGCTTTGATAGCTTTGAGATTGAAGCGACCGACCGCAAATCTGGCACCACGCGCAGCCGCACCGACGAGGAAATATCTCCTCGCCTCGGATTTGTCTTCAAACCGAAAGAGAACGTTTCCATCTACGTGAGCTACAGCCAGACCTTTCTACCTCGCAGCGGCGAGCAGTTCGCCACCATCACCGATACCACTGCCGCGCTGGATCCGGATGAATTCACGAATTTTGAAGCCGGTCTGAAATGGGACTTCGAGAACGGCCTCAGATTAACAACCGCGATTTTTGAACTCGACAAAAGCTCCCCCGAAACGGGACGAGACGATGCTGTAGCGCTCGACATCGTCGAATCAACCATTCACGGCTTTGAAGCGCAGCTACAAGGCCGGCTCACCGATAAGTGGTCTATCTCTGCGGGCTACAGCTACCTAGACGGCGAGGTCGTCAGCCAAGACGATACAGATGGCAACCGTCCCCGCGAGCTACCCGAACACATGTTCTCTCTTTGGAATAGCTACCAGCTTACCGAAAAACTCGGGCTAGGTCTCGGCTTTATCTATCAAGACGAAGTTTACATCAATACAGATAACGACACCAAGCTACCCAGCTACTTCCGCGTCGATGCAGCTGCTTACTACGAGATTTCCGATAACCTCCGCATTCAATTCAATGTTGAAAATCTCACAGACGAGCTCTACTTTCCGAATGCCCACGCCGATCACCAGGCCACTGTCGGGGCACCCATCAGCGCGCGCTTCGCACTCATCGGGCGTTTCTAGCATCCACCAAAAAAACACTACCATGAAGGCACTCACACTCCTCAGTCTGATCGCATCACTCATCCTCCTCACCGGCTGTGGCTCACAGCCGGAGGATCAGGCCGACGCTTCAGTCGAAAAATTCGTCATCGCTATGGAGCCGGATAAAGATCCCGATGCCATGCTGGCCGACCGCCAAGCCATCGAAGCCTACCTGAGCCAAGCCACCGGCAGAGCCGTCGAGGCCATCGTGCCGATGAGCTCCGCCGTGATCTACGAAGGCTTGAAAAACGGCAGCATCGACGTGGCCTACCTCAGCTCGACCGCCGCTGCCCAGCTCATGCCCAGCGGTGCCATCGAAGTGCTGCTAGCCGAGCTGATCGACGGCCAGCCCCACTACCCAAGCTACTGGATCGCCCTCAAGGATGCCCCCTACGAGAGTGTTGCCGACCTGCGAGGCCAGCGCATCGCCTACTCCAGCCGCACCAGCACCTCCGGGTTTCTTATCCCCACATGGGATCTCTACCAACAAGGGCTGATCGATCTGGAAAGCGGCCCACAGGGCTTCTTCGGTGAGGAAAACGTCTTCTACGGCGTCGGCTACGTCTCCGCCGCCGAGCGTGTGCTCGATGGCAGCGCTGAAGCCGCAGCCGTGAGCTACTACGTGCTGGATGAGGATAAACATCTTAGCCCCGAGCAGCGCGCCCAGCTCAAAGTCGTCGATACGCAAGGCCCTGTGCCGAGCCACGTCATCGTGGTGCGCAGCGCCCTCAGCGAGGCCGACCGAGACCTGCTCCTCCAGAGTTTCTTGCGCATGAATACCGAAGCCACCGAACTGCGCGACCGCATCTTCGGCTCCCCGCTCGCCCCCGCCAGCGCCGAGGAGCACCTAAGCACCACCTACGGGGCACTCGAGCTGATGCGCACGATGCGGTTTTAGCCTATGGTAAAGCCAGCGACAGTGCCCGTCCTGTCCGCGCGTAACCTCGGCTTCAAGCGCGGGGAGCGGTGGATTTTTCGTAACCTCGACCTCGAGCTCCAGGCTGGGGATTTTCTCGCCCTAGTCGGCCCCTCTGGGGTGGGCAAAAGCACCCTGCTCTCTTGCCTCTGCGGCTTCCGCGAGCCCTCCGAGGGCGAGATTACCATCCGTCTGCCCGAGCTACCCGAAGCCCCGCCGGTGGAACTGCGCCGCCACTTCGGAATCGTCTTTCAAGATCTCCAGCTGACTGCCAAGGCCGATCTGCTGACGAATGTTCTCTGCGGCCGACTCGCCCGCTACAGCTGGCTGCGCACCCTCTTCGGTTTTCCCCGTCCGCAGCGCATCGAAGCCTACCGCCTACTCTGCGATCTAGGCGTGGGGCGCAACCCGCACAAATGGGCCTCGCAGATGTCGGGCGGCGAGCAGCAGCGCGTCGCCATCGCCCGCGCACTCTTTCAGCAGCCCCATCTCTACTTTGCCGACGAGCCTGTCTCCAGCCTCGATAGCTACTACGCAGGCCGCGTGCTCGGCCTGCTGCGCCTAGAAACGGAGATTCCCAAAAAAGCCGCTATCTGCGTGCTGCACAATGCCGAGCACATTCAACGCTTCGCCGATCTCGCGCTCAGTTTGAATCCCAACGATCCGTCCGGTTTCAAAATACGCCGTATCCGGAATCTGAATACGGAGGCCACCACAGTATGAGCCCTCCCCCACCTCCCAAAACAGAACACACCGCCCCGATGCAGCTACCGGAGCGGCCATGGTTTGAGCGGCTGAATCTACTCAACGCCACGCTAGTCATTTTCCTCCTCGCCGTCGTCTTCAGCGGTAGCCAAATCGAGGGCAGCGACCGCGATCTCGATGTCTGGCAAAATCTGGGCAACTTCCTCAATGAGTTTTTCCCACCCGATCTCAGTGTCATCCCGCAGACTCTAACAGCGCTCGTCGAGACGGTGCAGATCGCCCTGCTCTCCACTTTCTTTGCCATCGTGCTCTCCCTCGTCATCGGCCTGTGCGCGGCGCAGAGCGTCTCGCCCAAGTGGCTGGTGGTGACCGCGCGCATGTTGCTCAACGGTATCCGCACCATCCCCAGCCTGATCTGGGCCGTCATCGCCGTCGCCGCGATGGGTGCCAACGCTGTGGCTGGTGTGGCCGCACTCACCCTCTACAGCACCGGCTATCTCGGTAAGTTTTTCAGCGAAGCCTTCGAATCGGTCGATCTCAACGTAGCCCGCTCACTGCAAGGCATCGGTGCCGATACTGTGCAAGCCTTCCAATACGGCATCTGGCCACACGCCAAGCCCCTGATCTGGAGCCACTCCATCTGGATGCTGGAGTATAACATCCGCTCGGCCAGCATCATCGGCTACGTCGGCGCAGGCGGCCTCGGCCTACAACTACACGCCTACCAAGAGTTCCACCATTGGGATCGCTTCGCCACTGTGCTTTTTTGCATTCTACTCGTCGTCACCCTACTCGACTTCTTGAGCGAGCGTATCCGCCGCCGCATCGCCCGCCGCACCAGCGTGGACGCCACATAGAGAAGTGGCAGACGTAGGGGCTTCACTTGTGAAGACTGCCGAGAATAGGCATGCGGCCGGAAATCGCCACTGCGATGGAATCAGGGAAAAGCTCAGCCTTGAGTTGAAACCTGAGTGAAATCGTGAATTCTACCTGTTATGAGTTACGACATTTCAAACAAGACTGCCCTCATCACCGGCGCCAATCGCGGCATCGGCAAAGCCATCGTTGAGACTTTCCTACAACACGGTGCCAAGAGGATCTACGTCGGCGTGCGCTCGCTAGATAAAGCCGCCGACCTGATAGCCGCTCACGGCGACAAGGTGATCCCAATCGCGATCGACTACGAGCAGCCCGACACCATCACCGCCGCCGCGCAGATTGCCCACGACGTCGAGGTAGTCGTCTCCAACGCCGGCGTGCTGATCGGCGCGAATGTGATGGCTCCCGATGTGATCGAACAATTTCAAACCGAGCTCAACATCAACGTTTACGGTTTACTGCGCATGGCACACGCCTTTGCCCCCGTGTTAAAAGCCAACGGCGGCGGCGCGTTCGTGCAGATCAACTCCATCGCTTCGCTGCGTAGTGCCCCCCACTTCGCCACGTATGCGGGCAGCAAGGCGGCCGCCTACTCCTTCACTCAAGCGCTGCGCCCCGTCTTTGAGGATCAAGGCACCGCAACGCTCAGCGTCCACCCCGGCCCCATTGATACCGACATGGCCGCCGCATCTGGACTCACCGACACCGACCCACCCAGCGTCGTGAGCGAAGGCATCGTGGCTGCGCTCAAAGCGGGCGACTTTCACCACTTCCCCGACCGCATGGCCAAGGACTTCGAACGCGCTTATCATAATTTTGCCGAAGGCATTATCGAGGCGTAAGCCCGGTAGCGTGTCTGGTTTGGGGAGACCGTAGGGGGTCATTCCGTAAATCTTTGTTTAAGAGCAGGAAAAAGGCAGGGGTCGGTTCAATAATTCATAATTTTAAAAGAAGACCGCAGGGGGTCAGGCCTTGCGAACATAAGTCCCACGACCGTCACAAAAACAGGCATAGTGCGTGATCTTGGCGAAGTCCAATGGGACTAACAATACCCTTTCGGGTAGACCCGCTTCAATAAAGGCGGCATCTAGTTTTTGACTTTCGTTTCTGAATATGTTTTTTCTTTTCATCGCGCCGAGTATAGGTGCTGCCGCCACTTTTGTGGACGGCATAATACAGCCACGTCGTGGCCGCGAAAGCGGCTGCGACGATGGCACTTGGGCGACCTAGAAAAAGCCGCACCGTGAACTTGGCGGTCGAGCCGAGCTAAACCCTTTCAGGGCTCCGCTCGACCGCCAAGATTCACGATGCAGAAGACAACCATTCCGTACACCTTTATATATAAATACACGGAATGACCCCTTTCCTGCCCCCCGGAATGACCCCTTTCCTGCCCCCAACAAGCCCTCGAAGCGCCCTGCTGTTTCCCCTCCCTTTGCGTTAGTCGTCCTTCAATATTATACCCAAAAAGTTGTGTAGAAAGCTCAGGGTTTGCACCACCGGCTAATTTCCGCAAGCCCTCCCAAATCGGAGGGGTCAAACGCAAAATATAAAGATTCCAGCCAAATCTCGCCACCCGCTCGTAGACGAACCGTTCCACGAGGCACCCCACCCGCTCAGCGCGTTATTCATCTCTTTCCAAAAGTGCCAAGGTAACTTCATTTGGCGCATAGCTCAGCGATGGTTCGAAACGCGATGCTTGGATCTCTTTGGCATCTCTCCAATAATGAAGGCCACGACTGGTCGGGATAGAGGATTGATTTGAGTGGTGTTTGCTGGCTGGATTGGCAGTCAGAATGTCGCGATGCAACGAACGCAAAGTCTCAAAAGTGCTCCGATGAGGTGATCGATATGGCAGGTGCGCATATATTCTATCAGTATCTCTTCTAGGCGCAATTAGCTAAACTACGGGGCTACGCGGGTAGCCGAGGCGTCGAGATCCTGGCGCTCCAGTAGGTAATTGGCAGTGGCGCAACTTGTCGCGCTCACGCTGAAATTGAGGTTCCCGCGAATGCGCGGGCGTGACAAGCCACGCGCCGACAAATGGCCAAACTAAAAAGCAACGATTGGTGTCGTTCTTTTTAATTGCCAGTCGGTGATCGGAGTCACATATTAACGAGAATTTATCTTTGCCACTGCCCCCCCCTCTTTTTTAATCGTGATCCACCCCCAAGATAAGCAACAAGAAACAAATTTCTGGGCGCAAGAGATTCTCTCCGGTGATGTTGAAAAATGGCATCGTCGGGCGGCTTTGAAACGTTTGCGTTGGCGGGTTATCATCCGAATGACACTTGGGCTCAAACGACTGGTTGATCTCGTCGGTGGTTTTTGTGCGATTGTGATCAGTTCACCCATTTTCCTTATCACTGCTTTAGCTATAAAGTTGGATGACGGCGGCCCAGTCCTCTTTAAACAGATTAGAGTGGGCGCCGGGGGCCAGCTATTTGAAATTTGGAAGTTTCGCTCTATGGTCTTAAATGCGGATCAAATTAAGGATGAGATTCTTGAACAAAATGAGCACGGTGACAGCGGTGTCACGTTTAAGATGAAAGATGATCCGCGGATCACGAAACCCGGGAAATGGATTCGCAAGCTGTCAATTGATGAGTTTCCACAGTTTGTAAATGTGTTGATCGGTAACATGTCGCTGGTCGGCCCTCGACCTCCGGTTCCGCGTGAAGTGGCCCTTTACGGTGCCCGGCACCTACGTAGTGCCTGGCCGAAAAGGGGCTAATTTGAAAAATTCAATATAGTTTCAAAATTAAGATTATGCCATAAGGGCGGTTGTCAGCCGTCGCTCCCGTTTCTTTGCAATTTCTAGGCTTCCGACCCCGA
>Ga0307933_1000061_pt1 | contig 98809 bp, 106 predicted proteins | sample OrgLakmetageno88_FD_201811 | JGI IMG/M metagenome (GOLD analysis project Ga0307933, IMG submission 201811) | Saline water microbial communities from Organic Lake, Antarctica - #88 | ecosystem: Environmental > Aquatic > Non-marine Saline and Alkaline > Saline | place: Antarctica: Organic Lake...
CACCGATACCAGTGGGTTAGAAGTGGCTTTACAAAATCTAGGTTCTAGCAAGCAAAATAATATCGGAACGGATGATTTAGCCATCACCGATACCAGTGGGTTAGAAGTGGCTTTACAAAATCTAGGTTCTAGCAAGCAAAATAATATCGGAACGGATGATTTAGCCATCACCGATACCAGTGGGTTAGAAGTGGCTTTACAAAATCTAGGTGCTAACAAGCAAAATAATATCGGAACGGATGATTTATCCATCACCGATACCAGTGGGTTAGAAGTGGCTTTACAAAATCTAGGTGATCAAAATAAAAATCCATGTTTAAAAGTGTCAAATAACACAGATACTCTAACGTTTACTTCTTTAGTGCCCGGAAACAATTACGTTACTTTCCCTACAGTAGAATTTAGTCAAGATATATCGTTCAACCAACAAGAATTAGTAACCTTCACACAAGCAGGAATATATCAAGTAACTTGTTTTTTAATAGCATCTCAAACAGACAATACAATGATATCTATTTTACACCAAGATAATAATATATTTACAACCGGCTCCACATATGTTGTACACAACCAGAACTCCTCTGAAACGATATATGGAATAATAAATGCTTCATTGCTAATCAATGCAAGCATTGATGATACATTAAAGATTATATTAACCGAAGGAACATTACTAGATCTTTCAGGGAATACGAGTGGATTTACAAATTATCTTCAAATACATAGAGTTAGCATACTATAAAATAAATTAATTTATTTTTATATATATATAATGAGCAATGGTATTTTCGTACCTACTGTGTTATCTGTAAACAGTGTTTCTGGGTTGGAGTCTGTACTAAACAATTTAAATGGACGTGTATATGACGTTGAACAAAAAAAATAGCTTCCACTGAGACAAGTAATGTGTTTGTAAAGTCGCAAACGTTTAATGATAATGTAATAATTACAAATAAAATATTTCAACAAAAAGGACAATTCATTATGGATGATAAAATGTTTGTTACTGTTTTAAATTCTGTAGGAAACATTGTAGCAACTGCAAACTATGGCGATAATGGAATAGGCATTGTAAAGATATTTAAATACAATGAGAATGAGAATAATTGGAACCAGCTAGGACAAACAATTTATGGTGAAGAGGTTAAAGAAAAACATGGAATATCCATTTCTATTAATGCTTCTGGAGATATTATAGCAGTAGCGAGTTTATTTTTTAACATACCAAGTGAAAATGGATCATCCGTAACTGTATATAAGTATAATGACAGTGAAGACGTATGGATACCATATGGAGAACCAATAGAGGGTGAAAAAATAGATGCAAATATTTTATCATCATCTGTTATAACTGTTCATGTTGAACTCAATGGTGAGGGGGAATACATTTGCAATTGCGGAAATATCATATGTAGCAGATACTGAATCATACAATTACAAAGCCCACATATATAAATTTATTAATAGTAAATGGATAAAAATAAAAGAGATTGAAAAGACCAAAGAATCTCTTACATTTATGATGCAAGCTTTCGGACTGTCACGTAATGTACGCTTAAATAATGATGGCAATATATTATGTGTTAGTGGTATCAGTGATGAAGGAACTACAATATACCAATATGTGGACACCGAATTAAATCTAAACGTTTTTACGTCTACAACAAATAATACTCTTAACGATATAGAAGATAACGTGACAGCAAACACATTGGCAATTAGAGATTTACAAAAACAAATACAACAACTATTAGAGTAATGATAACAAAGCATGATTACATTCGTATAATAATCTTCATATGGTTAAAATGTTATATACGTGTTTTGAAATATTATACGATTCAACACACAAATATAAACAATACTATAAAATTATAATTAATATTAAATAAAATTGACATAATATTAATTATATATAAGAATAGACATGTTAACGACTACGTTTGATATGGACGTAGAATCACTCAATATACAATGTATCATTTGTTATGAAGAATGTTCAAATTCACAATCTTTTCAAAAAGGATCTGACATATTTTACAGCCCATGTAGTTGTGATTATATGGTACATTCAGACTGTATTCAAGAATGGATTGATAAACAACCCCAAAACGAAACAATGTGTATATGTTGTAATACACCCGCTAATTTAAAACCAACAACTGAGGAACCGATTGATCATAATAACAAGTCGTTAATTTGTTGTAATATATTATTATTAACATTAATGACTATGTTGACTATATCGTTTATATATCTAAACTAATACTGGTTTTCTCACTTTTTTTTCGTTTAGTAGATCGTGTAGGTATTTTTGCCGACTGCATCTCCTTCAGTTCTTGAATACTGACAGTGCTATCATCCTTGACAGGTATAACTGGAGTTGTAGGAGGTGGGGGTGTTTTAGGTTTAGTTTTAAGTCCAGATAATATATTGTCTATATCACTGGGTCCTTTCATTTCCGTTCTAGGCATAGATTTCATAGGAGGACTGTGAATGGATTCATAGGTATTATATATATTTACGCCATCACCATCACCACGAGAAGCAGACATGTCTGGTCTATTTACAGGTACTTGAGATCGCATACTTTTATCCGCACGAGTTTTCATTGCTTCAGGTGGTGGACCCTGTGATATATTTGGATCAGGGACGTCTCTAGCCGAAGATCCCATGAAATTGTTCATAAACCCGCCAAATCCAGGATGTTGTTCACCCATTGAATTCACCGCTGCCTGCGTAAATTGTTGCATCAGTTCAGGATTTTGTCGCATAATATCATCCATTCCAGGCATGGAAGATTTAAACATTGTATTTGTCATGTGAACCATTATACCAGATCCAGCCAGTTGAAACAATAATTTTAACTCTGGTGCCATCTTAGCTTTAGATTTATATTTTTCGTGTAACTCACTAAAAATTTCATCATAGTCATCTATGTTTTCATTTAATTGTTCGCTCCATCCATCTAGTTTTACGTCAAATGGGTCAAATTTATTATTAAGAAATTCAATTCCTGTAATAGCTGCCATAAACATCTTACCTTGAAATTTAACACTGTTGTGTTTTTCTTTTTCAGAAATAACCACTTCATACTCTCCTTGCATTTCGTGTAAATTAGATTCCATAGAATACTTTTTATTGAGTTTTACTCCTTTGGCTTCTAAGGATTCAAGTTTCTTAAGTATTGTGAATTTTTGCTTTAATAATTCCTCGTTACATAGTTTAGGTGTTTCTGGTATAGGAATCTCTGGGTAAATAGGTATATTATTAAATTTTTTAAAACTATTGTCTTGATTCATACTTTGATGAGCAGTAGCAGTGCCAATATGGATGCTTCCAACAAGAGAACTTGTGTCTTTCGGCTCTTCAATCTTCATTTTATTATCTCCACCAGATTCATTTAGAATAGAATTAAACAATCCTGATTTTGTTTTTCCTTTCAAACTTTCTGGTTGGGAAGTGGAACTTACCAATCCATTTAGTTCTGCTTCCAGATCGTTCAAGTCTGATAGATTAATATCCCCTTCACTATTACTAGTGGTTTTTTTAGTTTCGTTTTTGCGTTTGTCGTTCATTAATAATTCAACACCGCTACCAAAATTTACAGTAGACAGTTTCTTGTTTGTATCAGATAAATTAATGTGTTCGGCAGTATCGTTGTCCGATTTGTTTAAGGTAATGTTGTGGGTGTCTTGAATATCAACCAGTTCAACAAGTTCAGGTTCCATGTTTATAGAGTAAATATATCATTTTAAGTTTATGACTACGCAATTTGTTTAGTATGATATGTTAAAAACCACAACCCTTGTAGGTATGAATCTGCTAGGTCATCTTTTTTTTTATGCGTTTTGAATAGCGTCAACCATTTACCGTTTATTGTATCTTTGGACAACAACTCTTCTGTAACGGCGATACATGATTTTTTTCTTTCTGTATATGTTTTTTGTGGTACTTGGTAATGTTTTAACTTATTAGAACTAGAAATAAAATGAATATCCACTACACCCTTCTCTATAAAGTATTGCGTGAGCATTCCTTGAATACATTTCATTCTTGTCGCAATGGGACTAATTTGGTTTTCAATCAATACAGTCTTAATAATTGAAAAATCCGGTATGTTTTCTGTTAATTTTATACTTAGTGTGCGCCCAATATCAATCAAATTAATATCTTTTGCATGACGTTTTGGGGATAATTTAGTGGCATTTACATTATAAATATGATTTAATAGTTGCTCTTGTGTATTCTCTTTAAGAGAATATAATGTATTTAATTCCTTAATTATTTTTGGAGACACTTTTTTGTGTAGCATTTTATAGTATGTTTCTGGCGCAATAGTATTTGTATGTGGATTATTCTTAATATGACGGTTACAAAAGAAATGTTTTCCAGAGACGGTATATGTAGCGTTATGTCTACATTGTCCTTTATTTCCTACGTATTCGCATATGATAGAAGGTTTATCTTGTGATAAGTCAATGACATCCCATTCATTAATCTCAGAATGCTCATTGATTTTACATATAGATAAATTTTTAATACCAACATCAATGCTAATTAGCATAATATTAATAATATGGTATAATAAGTTTAACTTCATTCTCGCCATATTATTAATTATACCATATTATTAATTATAATTTTTATAACCAGCTTTTAATAATTGTTCTTGGTTCATTACAGGTGTAAATAATCTACATTGTAATTGGTATTTGGAAAGATATTCCGATTTAAGATCACCATTGTTATATCCAAACGGCTGACTGGGATCTATAGAGGATTTGTATAAAAACGGCGATGTAGTGGTATCTTCATATTCTACTCCATACCTTGCGGTAGACTCACAGCAATCGTCGCAAGAAGCAAGTTGATTGTATCTAATAATGGTATCTGCATTGTTTTGCATATATTGTCTATACTGCCAATTTGTTTTAATTCCAGATTGTTCCTTAATTTCTTCGCTTATTTTACTTCCAGGTTGCCAAGAAGTATACGTGCGTCCATCTTGCATGATAGCTGGGAAATCAAAATGTATGTTGTTTGAACCGCTCTTACACATACCCCAACTCATTTACATTATATATAGAATATTATTATACCTTTAATAATGCTTTAATCAATTCTGATTTTTTTAAGTTGTGATTAGTCAAACCCTTTTCTTTTGCTAGCTCTCTTAGTTGCGAAACCTTTAATTTGTTATATTCTATTTCTTTATCTTCAAGTTCTACATGAACATTTACAGGCTCCATTTGTTCCACTTCTACAGGCTCCATTTGTTCCACTTCTACAGGCTCCATTTGTTCCACTTCTACAGGCTCCATTTGTTCCACTTCTACAGGCTCCATTTGTTCCACTTCTACAGGCTCCATTTGTTCCACTTCTACAGGATCGGTTACAGAATCCTCATTACTTTCATCATCACTATCCGTGTCATCGTCGGTTTCACTGTCAGAAACGTCCGAATCATTTTGTAATAGATTATCCTCTTCGGAAACAACTATTTTATTCGTAGGATTACTATAACGGTACATAGATTGTGCATTTGCGATGGCTTCAGGGCTAGCCCCACTCGGGGGTGCTATATCTACTTGATTCATTACATTACCTTTCACGTTAACAATAAAATCACTTAACACTTGATTTTGTTTTACAATAGCTTTTTCTAAATTTGAAACTCGTGTATTAAAATAATACACAATTGCTCCTACTAACAATATCATCAAACATGAGGTTACCATAAACATCATTCCTTCTTGCATAAACATGGTTTCTATGTAAAATAGACATTAATTATATAATATACAAACGAATTAAATCGTAAGTTTGCTGATAATTGTACTGCTATCTTCAATGATAGATAACGGATACTTCAATTCATGTAATATTTGTATACCTCCTTTAATCGTAGAAATGCCTTCTACGATCTTATAAGAATATTCAAATGTATTATTATTATTCTTTACTTGCATTTGTATATTTGTAATGTTGGTTGTGGTATCTAAAAACCGACACAGGTCTAAAAAATGAGTAGTTAATACAAACGAGACATTTTTATGGACATTTAAATATTTTAAATATGCTGTGGCTGCTCCAATAGCTTCATATGGATTCGTACCTGAAAACAATTCGTCAAATATGTAGAATTGCCTTTTATTTTTATGTTTAGTAACTTCGTCTAGTATCCATTTACATCTAGAAGCTTCTGCTTGAAATAAACTATCCCGTCCAGAGGTGTCTGGAATATTTATACAACTGCTTAATATATCATATGGTTGTAATTTAGCATGTTTAAAATAACCACATCCAAATTGTTGACACAAAAGGAGATTGATCATGATCGTTTTTAATATAGTTGTTTTCCCTGCAGCATTTGGACCTGTGATCAAAATATTTTTATCTAATGTAATATCGTTTGAAATGGCTTGATCGGTTGGTATATGTGGATAGGTCATTGCTTTAAACATACTAGAACGTTTACCAAATTTACAAAATTGTATGCCTTTTCCTATTTTATCTTTCATCGCAAGCATAGAATGTATATATGAATTATACTGTACACAATATTCCAGTGTTTCTTTCCAAGTAGGATCCATATGTATCATGTAATTTATACGCATCACTCTACCAATTTCTGCTACCTTTGAAATATTCATCGTTAAGCCTGTAACACTATTTAGTTCTGACTGTATAGATTGTGCTGTTTTTAAAATCTCATTACATTTCTCAATAAAGGGTTTATATGTGACATATTTTCCCCATGCATTAGCAATATAAGTCATGGAATGGATGGATTCTGTAATATATTGTTTTACAATAGATATATTTTTATGTATAGTCGTCATGTTTTTTACAAATTTTACACAAGAAGTACAATTAAAATATACTTGAACAAAATAGAATATGACCGAAATAACTATCATGATGCGTTTATCCCAAGTAGCACTTCCTATGTAAAATATTTGACCTAGACTATGATTCCTTAATACTAACTGTAAATTATAACAATAAGTATTCCAAGAAATGGAATTATTTTGTATGCGTATTAAAAAAAACGGTATCATTAACATAATGATTGGCAATGCCAAAGATATCAGGGGAGAACATATATGATAAATACTCAGCCATTGTAACAGTTGAGGATGTTTGTTTATAAACTGAAATTTTTCCCATTCTATGTAGTTGTATTTCTCTAAAAAAGATTCTCTTGGCATACTGTCTTTCCTGAATTGACTGATATCATCATGATTTGGTGGACAGGGTATATCCCCTTTCAAGACAGATTGTGTGTCACGAAGATATTTTTTATTGGTGGTATACCATCTAGAATGTTGTGATAATGCCATTTTTTTAATATCATCCTCTTCTACATTAAATAAGCATTGGTATAATGGATGTTCTCCATGTGTTAGTTCTAGGTCATTAGAGAGTTCAGATTTAATTAATGTTTTATTGTTTAAATAAGAAATAGGTATCCTAAATCCAGAGTCTGGCAATGGATCTATCATATGTTGTATTAACAAGATAATAATGTAAAGAAACTAACTTGTTATGATGTACCAATACCATCATTCCAATTGTCAGGCATTTTAACGATTTCAGTAGAATAATGTTGCTCAATACTTTTTAACTGAACCTGATCTCGGCGTGTGACAAAATTAATACCAACCCCTTTTCGCCCCCAACGACCACTGCGTCCTATGCGGTGTAGATAGGAGTGGACACATTGTGGCAAATCAAAATTAATCACCGTACTTACTTGTTGTACATCTATACCTCTAGCAGTGACGTTGGAAGAAATAAGTACTCTGGTAACCCCTTTTTTGAAATTGTTAAAACTATCATTGCGCTCTTCCTTTTCCATACCCGAATGGATTTGTCCTACAGGAAAGTTGTCCTCTAACAAAGCATTGTATACATCCTGAACACGTTGAATACTGTTGCAATAAATAATACATTGTGATATACTAAAAGATCCAAAGAGGTCTTTGAGACATTCTATCTTGTGTTGGTCGTTATCAATAGCAACATAATACTGACTAATTCCTTCTAACGTCAATGCTTCCTTGTTTACAAGAACCTTTACAGGATTGCGCATAAATTTATCTGTAAGTGTGTGTATTTCATTTGGTAACGTAGCACTGAATAAAGCAACCTGTACCTCATTCGGCATAAATTGAAAAATATTATAGACTTGTTCTTTGAAACCATGCGATAACATCTCATCTGCTTCATCTAGTACAATTAATTGGAGTGTTTTAGCATCTAGTGCTTTTCTTTGTAACATGTCATAGATGCGACCAGCACAACCAACCACAATATGTGGCGTATGGTCTCTTAAAGAACGAATACATGATTCTGTAGGGGTGCCTCCCACCAACAGCTGTGTGCGTAAGCCTTTCATAAATACGCCAATAGTATCCAATACATTTTTTGTTTGTGAGGCTAATTCTCTAGTTGGCGCAAGTAATAGAACTTGTACAGCATGATTAGTTATATCTATTATGGAAAGAGCTCCAATGGTAAAACAACCAGTTTTACCTGTTCCAGATTGAGCCTGTGCAATTAAATCTGTTTTTGCTAAAAAAGGGTACACTGCTTTTTTTTGTATAGGACTAGGTTTTTCAAACCCGTAAGCATATATGCCTCTAAGAAGATCAACACTTATATCTAATTCATCCCATTGTTCAATACTTGTAACATTGTCTTCTTTTGACATTAACATAAAGTATTATATTTTTTTTAAGTTCATTACGATTATCTTGATAATATATAGATAAACCTATTTAGAAGTCATTAATTACAATAGATATGACAGTAGTACAATATTCCTTAGCTGACATACACGACATTAAAAACAAAGGAATAAAATATATATTAGATGAACCCATTGTAAACATTATTAATCATATTTCATCGCGAGTAGGTTCTCCTGCATATGTAAAAACCCCTCAATTTTCAAATAAAACGAATAATACTCTCAGACGAAACAAACAAAAACAAGAGTCTGATGAAAATTGGAACACCATTCGACAATTTACACCCACTCCACGCATAGCACGTGTTGGCATAGATAAATCGTTGGATATAATTCGTAAAACCTTAAATAAAATTACTTCACATACCTATGAAGCACTGTATCCAATCCTTATTGAAGAATTGGATAAAGTAATCGCAACGGATCCATCCGAGTTACAATCATTAGGTGATACGATATTTTCAATTGTAAGTGAAACAGGATTTTATTCCGAGATGTATGCAAACTTATTTACCTCATTATACCATAAGTATGACTTTTTACGTAAAGCATTAACAGAAACATTAACACAATTTGAAGAACAAACCGAAAACATACAATATTGTAATCCAGATATAGATTATGATGCTTTCTGTAAAAACAATAAAGAAAACACACGTAGGAAATCGGTGGCAGTATTTTTAGTGAATTTAGCAAAGAATAATATCATTAAGATACACGATATTGGTGTGATTATATCCAATATACAATTACGTATATTATCATTGATAGAAATAGAGAAACAAAGCGAAATAGTGGATGAATTATCTGAAATATCAGGTAATATGATTATAACTGGTAAAGAGATAATGACTTCGTGGAATAAATGGGATAGTCTGGTAGATACGGTACAATTGTTTTCACGCATGAAAACAAAAGAACACGTATCTTTGTCAAACAAAACAGTGTTTAAGCATATGGATATATTAGACTGTCTTAATAAATAGTTTCGTTAATATGAAATATTCCATATTTTAATAGCGGATTATATACATAATGGTAAAATCTAAATTAAATGATACTGTAAATTATCCTGAAATAAAATATATATCAGAAGAAGACAAAGATTATGAGGCAAATTTATATGAAATGAATTTGTTTGATATAACCTCGGTTATTGCTATTGGACTTCCAAAATTTTCGTTTTTAGATGCGAACATAGTATATTATCCAGTGTATATTATTAAAAATGATACTGTGGTATCGCAAATAGGATTGTATGAAATCATGTCTAATCAACAGCCAAGTATTTTAGATGATGATGGTGATGTTGATATAGACAAACTGGGATCTATTTTATTATTTTCATATGTTAATGAAGATTATCTACGTAATATAGTTGGAGTAAATAAAGGTACAGAACCTCATCTAGACGATCCGGAAGAATCCGACAGCGACGGTGACAGCGACGATGACGACTCCGACAATGATGAAGACGACTCCGACAATGATGAAGACGACTCCGACAATGATGAAGACGACTCCGACAATGATGAAGACGACTCCGACAGCGACGAGGACTTGTCATACAAGTTACAATCGGATCTTGAAATAAAACAATACAGCAAACATAAAAACGAGGATTGGATTGAAACATACATGAAAAACAATAATTATCGCATTGTTGAAAATGAAGGCGGAGGAGATTGTTTGTTTGCTTCCATACGTGACGGACTTAGACGTATTGGAAAAATGATAACTGTAAAAGATTTACGAAAAAAACTTGCAGATAACGCAACTGAAGAAGTATTTCAAGAGTTCCGTAATATGCAAGTGATGTTACACGACGAACTAGTTAGTATTAACGCTGATATTAAGACCCGTGAAAAAGAATTCAAAGAATTAATACATCGTGGTAAGAAAACGAAAGACAGAGATATGTTATATGCACTTACCACTCAAGCAAAAGAACTCAAAGAAATACATGAAATTACAAAAAAATCAAAAGCAAACACTAGTGAAATGGCAAATGAATATAAGTTTATGGAAGGCGTAACTAGTCTAGATGAATTTAAAACAAAAATTCAATCTTGTGATTTTTGGGGGGAGACATGGGCTATTTCTACACTAGAACGAATCTTCAATATTAAATTAATACTGTTTAGTAGAGAAGCCTATACATCCAATGATATGGATAATGTTATATTATGTAATCAGTTAAACGATACTGTATTACAAGAAGCAGGTGTATTCAATCCATCGCATTATATTCTATTAGAATACATAGGATATCATTATAGATTGATTACATACAAGGGACACGGTGCATTATCGTTTAATGAAATACCATACGAAGTCAAGAGAAAAATACTAGACAAATGTTTAGAGAAAAATGCTGGTGTTTTTTATTTAATACCAGAATTTCGTGAGTTTATGAAAAATAAAGATGGAGATATTCCGTATAAGCAAGAAATAGAAGATCATTTTGATACGAACGCAACTAATTTATATGATCCATACACTATTTTTCAATTTTATTATGCTTCTGCTGGAGGTCCCGCTCCAGGAAAGGGTGCTGGCGAAGAGATAAATAAAGAAAACCTCTTTAATTTTAATGAGTTGTCTGCTATACCCAATTGGAGAAGAAAATTAGATAATTATTGGCACCAACCATTTCAGTTGGACGATCATACATGGAATACTGTAGAACATTACTATCAAGCATCCAAATTTAAAGAGAATAATCCTCAATTTTATATTACATTTGCGAGTGATGTAAATCCAGAAGGAGAATTGTCACAACAACCTAGTGTAGCCAAGTCAGCTGGAAGTATTAGTGGAAAATATAAAGGGAAATTAATTAGACCTTCTACTATTCATATTGATCCAAATTTTTATGGTGGCAGAGAGAAAAAGGTTATGCAAAAGGCATTGATGGCAAAGTTTAGTCAGCACGAAGAATTAAAACAAATCTTGATGCTTACAAAAGATGCCAAATTACAGCGTTTTGTTAGAGGATCTCCGCCAAAAATATTAGAATCGCTTATGATGGTTAGAAAGGACTTGTTAAATAATAAATAATTATATAATATGGAATATAGTATTCATTATAAACCATTGGCAGATAACATCCTACATATAATACAAGATGCAGATTCACTTAGAATATCAAATAATATACCAAGTGTATTGTCACGTTTATACAAAGATGTATTGGATGGTATGACCCATACCAAACATATGTTACATCAAGACAAATACGTAGATTACAATACTTCATCTGGTTCGTCAGGGTCATTTTCGCCTATATTTATGCCTCAACATATTCAAGAAAATATTAAGGAGCATATGATTTCACAAACCAGTTACAAAGGATCTATAAATAATCAACCGATCACATTAAAACTTGGTGTTATACGAGGAAATCCTATATCCAACGACGAATTAAACCAAATTGCTCATAAAATGTTTTCGTGGTTATATGTGTGTAATAAATATGCTGATCATAATTGTAAAGGGTCTAATACTATAGAAATATATTTTACAGATTTTAAAAAAGACTTCCCTGAAAATAACGAAAGAATATTAAATCCAAACAATGTAAATTCTGGATATTCTTATGTATGTTCTCCCAATAATACAATTGTGATATTTAGAATGGAAGAATGGTTTAAAGTGTTTGTACATGAAAGTATGCATGCATATGGACTCCAACCAATGTCTACGAGTGAAGACATTTTAGATACTTGCGTAATTAATGCCTTGTCAATAAACGTATCTATCAAAGTATGTGAAGCATATGTAGAAATGTGGGCTAGAATAATAAATTCAGTATATAGTGCAATTCAGAATAGCCATAACGAAAACGATTTTCAACGCATATTTAAGTTCACCATACATGCTGAAAGTATATTTTCTACGATACAAACTTATCGTGTGTTAGCGTTTATGAATCTCACCTATTCTCAAGTGATAGAATCTGAGTCTTTTTATGAGTATAAAGAGAACACGAATACGTTTGCGTATTATGTGTTATGCGGAGCATTTATGTGTAATCCGTATACGTTTATAGAGTGGTGTTTAATCAACAATGCCCAAATACTCCAATTTAACAATAGTCCTGATGGAGCACAAACATTTAAAACATATATGTTGTCAGCATTACATAATATAGAATGTATAAACAGAATGAAGGAATGTTCAAAACTATCTCTTAGATCTTTTGGATTGCGCATGACGTTGGTTGATATTTAGTGGAAAAATTGAGATTAATAATAATTACTACATTGGAGATAAAGATAATATAATGGGTATCAAAGGATTAAATAAGTTTTTACGCAACACATGTTCTAAAAACATTTACCAAGTCGCATTATGGGAATTACAAGGAAAAACCATTGCGATAGATACGAGTATTTATTTATATAAATTTAACGGTGAAGAAAGTGAATTAATAGATGGTTTTTATCATATGATTTCGTTGTTTAAATATAACGAAATAATTCCGCTCTTTGTGTTTGATGGTAAACCGCCTATGGAGAAATACAAAACAATAGAACAACGACGATGTGTAAAAAAACAAGCAGAAGCAAAATACAATCGTATCAAAGAAACCGGTGAAAGATCCAATTCGGTAGAACTTTCCCAATTGCGTAAAAAATTTGTTAAAGTGACCAATAAAGATATTTTGAATGTAAAAACACTTCTTGGATTAATGGGAGTTAGTTATTATGAATGCCAAGGGGAATCCGATGTCATATGTGTTAAATTAGTAGAACAAAATATAGCGTATGCATGTATGAGTGAAGATATGGATATGTTTGTTTACGGATGCAATAAGGTATTGCGTTATTTGTCATTATTAAATTCAACGGTAGTTGTCTATGATCTTAACGGTATTCTACAAACGCTTGATATTACCATTCAAGAGTTCAGAGATATATGTATTATATCCGGAACAGATTATAATTCAACCATAGATAATATAATTCATTTACAAAAAGCTTTGGTACTGTTCATGAAATATAAACAAGAAGGTTCTCTATTGGGATATATGGAATGGATGCATACAAAAGGACATATCACAAATATTAATAAAGTTCAATCTATTACACAAATTTTTGATACGAATAGCATTGATACAATCCCTGAAAAAATAACGAATACGTATGATTTATTAGGTACCAAACTCTTTTTGGAAAAACACGGGTTTGTATTTATATAACACGTAAAGATTAATCTACATAAAAGATATATTATATTTATATATAATAATGTCAACTTCACTAGAAGAAACTGGTAATAAACGCAAATCCAAAATAAAACAACGTGACAAAAATATAAGCATATTAAAACCTGGTGACCAAGATCAATTATATACCACTAAGTATCAAGTAATACAATTGAAACATATGTGTAAACATTATAAACTACAAGTAACAGGAAAAAAAGTTGTATTAATAACCCGTTTATATGATTTTTTAAAATATTATGTTTATGCACAAAAGATACAATGGTGTTATAAAGATCATTTGTTGAGAAAATACATACATGCGAAAGGTCCTGCATTTATGAATAGAAGTTTGTGTGTAAATGAATCTGATTTTTTTACGATGGATCCAGTAAGTGATATATCAATTGAACAATTTGTTAGTTTTACAGACAAGGATGGTAAAATTTACGGTTTTGATCTATTGTCATTATATAATCTTTGGTTGAAAACTCACAAGCCTCATCGCAATCCATATAATAGAAATATTTTTCCTACAGACTTGGAAAAAAAATGCGAATTAATATATAAGTTTTCAGGCTCATATTTTAATCGTGTGATTACAACAATAGAATCATTACATAACAGTAACGATTTTGAAACACGTTGTTTTAATGTATTTCAAGAGATTAATCAATTAGGAAATTATGCTGATCATACATGGTATGTATCCTTGTCAAGATTAAATGTAATTCGGTTTGTAAGAGAGTTGCTAGATATATGGTGTTATAGAGCGGAACTTTCCGCAAGTGTAAAAATGTCAATATGTCCTCCACACGGCAATCCATTTGCTGGAATGTCTATAAATATATTACCAACATTAGAGATGGATCAGGTTAGACAATTAGGTCTTACAGTCATACAAAATATGGTTTTGACTGCATCGGACATTGAAAATCGTTCTTTGGGTGCCAATTTTGTATTATGCGCACTTACATTGGTAAGCGAATCTGCTGCAATCAGTTTACCATGGCTATATCAATCGGTTTCATTGTATTGACATAGATATGACTTGACATTAGGTATTGATAATAGTTTATTATGCGTTAAAACACTTAAATAGATATCTTAAGGATAATGTATAAGAATGCCCCGTGTTAAGAAGCCCGAACAACAACCAGAACCGCAAGCTCCTGAAAATAAGGTGTCTGTGAAAAAAATGCCCACTCCAAAAACAGCTGAATCAAAGAGTGATCCCGTGAAATCTAGTGACGTAACAGAAAAGCTTCCACTAGAAGAGAGTAGCGATGTTCTTCTAGAAACTTCCTTGTCAGAAGAGTTTTCTTCAATTATTACCCAAGTACAACAACTCAACCAACACGTGACATCTCTTAAAAACGCCTTGCGAACTTTAGAGAAAAAAACTGCACGTGAACTCAAGCAAGCAAATAAAGCAAAGAAGAAGAGCAAGAATGCGAAGGCCAATCGTCAGCCTAGCGGATTTGTTAAGCCAACACTGATTAGCAATGAACTTGCATCGTTTTTGAACAAACCCAAGGGAACTGAATTGGCAAGGACAGATGTGACTAAGGAAATCAACTGTTACATTCGTGAACACAAATTGCAGGATCCGACCAACGGGCGTCGTATCCTTGCCGATCAAAAATTGAAGTCTTTGTTGAAACTAAGCTCAGAGGATGAGCTTACATATTTTAATTTGCAAAAGTTCATGAGTCCTCATTTTGCAAAGGCTACACCTAAGCCAGTAGCAGTTTAAGGTCTATCTCTATGAGGTGCTCTACAAGTAGGACATCCATTACGTGGATGTTGTCTATGCCATTGCATATAACAATAATTACACAAATAATGTGTGCCAATATTTAAACAAGTATAGAATTGTCTACTACTACCACTAGTAGTGTCAAAACACACACTACATTCACCTTCTCCACAATAATAATATAAATTATTATTGTTAACGGCTATAATCATTATTTTTTTTTGGTTGACATTTATATAAATAGTATTATAGAATCAATTTTTTATTTAAATCAGTAAATTGAAATACTAATTGTATACACATTTATCAAGCAATGAACTATTACTGATATAATTATGAAAAACTATTTCATAATTATATTATATATTACCAAATAAATAGGTATTTGTCACCTTCCTCACATGAGATTAGTTTGGATTTAATAACATTTATCAAAAAATTGAAATAGAGAAAGAGTGTTATAACAATATACATAACCAGATAATGAGCGCCTCTAACAACGACAACATGATCCTTGAAGCTACCAAATTCATTCCTTCTAATGACATTGCTTATGCTAAACCGATTGTGAATAAAGCAGGTGGCAAATCGGTAAGGGTAAACAATAAACACAGCAATCGTCAATTGCATCTCAGTATGCCGCTTATGCTAACTTGGGGAGTGAACATGCGTAAGGATGAGCAAACAGGACGTGAAACATACGATATGTCATTACAGTTCCCAAAAGAAGAATATGCAACAGATCAGACTAAGGCAGTTCTAGCAGCCATTGAAGCCATGGAAGAACAAGTGAAAAATGACGCAATCACTTATTCAAAAGAATGGTTTAACAAAGCTAAACTTACTTCCTCTCAAGTAGATGTACTATTTAATCCTATGCTGTATTGGCCTAAAGACAATGAAACCGGTGAACGCCGTGAAGGTGCCTCTCCTACCCTTCGTGTAAAACTAGACTGTTGGGACGAAAAATTCAAGTGTGAAATTTATGATGTAGAACAAAAGCCTTTGTATGGATCTTCGGTTGAAAGTGACGTAACGCCACTAGATCTCATCCCTAAGGGGTGCCAAGTTGCTACAATTATTAAGTGTGGAGGTGTGTATTTCGTCAATGGTAAATTCGGCATTACATGGAGGTTACATCAAGCACTCGTGAAACCTAAAGCATCTATTTCAGGTAAATGTTTTATCAATCTCACCCCAGACGAAGTTACACGTCTGAACACAGCTACTGTAGAAACCGATACACTTGAATCATCAGAAGTATCAAGTGGCGGAGGTGTTGAAATTGTCGCAAGCGATGAAGAAGAAGAACCAGAAGAAGAAATTGCTAAAGATCCAGAACCAGTCGTGTTGGCTGTGGAAGAACCAGATGCCAAAAAGGTGGTAAAAAAGCGAGTTATCCGTCGCAAAGAATAAACTATAAATAACCCATTATAATAATTACATACTATTTCACATATTTTTTTTTCGGTGGAGACACATATCCACTGCTTCGTGCCTTCCTCAACGCACGTTTCACATCATTTGTATTATAATTAGAATACGAACTAGCCTCTCCATACGAAACACCTATCCTATTAGAATTTTTCCCTATGGCTAATCGGCGTTTATTGGCAATAACTTCGCTAGAATCACCTATTTTATGTTTGTAGACATTTGTATTATAGGCTTTTTTTGAGGATACAAGAGATCCGCCAGGGTCCATGGTATTAGGTTTGAAAGGTGAACCTCCATTCACATAAACATACCCATTATTCAATATAGTACGTGCAAAAGGATGTACCATTTTAACTTATATTGAGAAAACAATCATATACACGTAATGTGTATGATTACATCACTAATACACATGATAGAAAATATATCTTCTGTATTTATCTTTGGTATACCTCTTTTTGGAAAACAAAAAGTGGATAAAAAGGAATATGGCAATTCAAACTGGTGATTTGCTATATATACATATATAGTATCGCCTATATCGTGTTCATCATTATTTATGTTATGGTAATAATGTATATTATTGTCATCATCCATCTGGATGTGCGGAGGAAGAAGTGGTCGTATTTTAACCACTAATTCATTATTATAATCTAGTTCATCATGCCACAATGGAATATAATACGTTTCAGTGTCCCCTAAATCTAGTTTGAAAATATCACGATTCATAATATTATCAATGGTTGGTTCAACAATAATGCCGTTATTTATGCGTTCTTGTTTAATACGAGTAAGTAATTGAACGTCTAACCCAAATATACTAGCATGGTTTATAATAAAATTTAAAAGCTTTATACACTTAACGTACTCTATGGAATGGAATACTTGTTTTAGGTTATCTGTATATTCGTTACGAATGTCTAAAAGGATAGTTAATAATTCGTCATATGTCATGTTCAATCCTGTTATGTGCGTTAACAAATTAGAAATTATAGCAGAATAATCGTGTTCAAAATGATCTTCTTCATACATTAAAAATTCATATGCATTTTTAATGTCTTGAAATTTGTGTAATGCCTCGTCTGTAGGATTTTTATCTGGATGCCATATTAACGCCAGTTTAAAATACGCTCGTTTAATAGTTTTGCTATTTAATTGAGATACAGATAATCCTAACGTATTACATGCTTTATGAAAATCCATGAATAGTGTTTACTAGGTAAAATACAAAACTCTCTAAATGATAAATTGGGCGATAATTGTTGTTATAATATTGTAGACATTTATATGTTTCTAATAATACGTTAGATATATGGTCTTTTGTTATCAGATCTTTCTCTATTAGGACAGTAAGTATATGCCATACACATTCATTCACGTCTAAACTGTAAATCAATATATCGTATAAATTATCTCTCATTTCAGTATAATTTAGTTTTTCAGGATGTTCAATAACGTTGATTATATCATTACATATAACTTCATATGGTTTCATGAGCTGTGTAACGTCCACATTTACATTTTTAATATTTGTAATGTTGCTTAACTTAATATCTTTGCTTAATGGTTTCAATAAGCATTTATTATATTGTGTTTTATTTGGTCTAGGTATTCTTATTATGCGACATGTATCTATAATACACTCAGGAATAAAACTTAATTCTTCTGTAATAAGAATAAACTTAATATTATGAGAATTATATTGTGAGGTTTGCATATAGCTGTAAAAACAATCTAATAACTCTCCATGTGTTTCATGAAAACATTTACATACAATTATACCTGTTTTATTTGGTTTTGTAAAAACAACATCTATGATATGATTATATAAATCATTCCACAGAGATTTAGAATTACATCCTAATAAAGACATGTCCACTTCAAAATGTATATCACTTATTTTTAAACTGTAACTGGATTTTCCACAAGTATTAATTATTTTTCTATCGTATTTTAGTTTGGAAGGTGAATACTTGACAATGGAACGAAGCATTTGCGTGTATTTTCCAACACCTTTTGGACCAAAAAATATAATATTTTTAAGATCTTTCACTTCTAAAGGAAACTCATCGTATATTTTATGTAGTCTTGGATGAAGCGGTTGGTTATTTTCACTTTCAATATAATCTACAAAATGTGATGTGCTAATATTCATTACAGTTGTATATCTGTTACTCTTTATTTAGTTACACGAGATGGAATAATATAAAAAAATGAATTAGATATTACTCTATTAGATTACATATATAAATCCCATCACGATATGACTACTCTTACTATAAAACTAACCACCTTTAATGATTATGATTATCAGGATAATACTGGCGAGTTTATTCCTTGTTCAGAACGCCCGTATATGGTACAAATGTTTGGATTAAACGCAATAGGAGATCCTTGTACCGTATATGTTACAGGATTTACTCCATTCTTTTATGTAAGAGTATCAGATGATTGGAATGTACAACACAAACAAACTTTGGTCAATGAATTATATAAACAAGTTAAATCAAAATACTTTGAAAATACGATTGTGAAAACCACGTTGATCAAACGTAAAAAATTATATGGATTTGACACAGGTAAACCCTGTAAATTTATTAGGATTGATTTTGTAAATCAACAAGCTATGAGAAAATTTAAAAATATTTGGTATAAATACACGCAAAAAACTTCTAGCGAAGAAGAACGTTATCTTACTACCTTCAAGTGTTGTGGCTTTGAAACGGAATTGTATGAAGCTCAAATTCCTCCCTTGTTAAGATTGTTTCATATTAAAAATATAAAGCCATCAGGATGGATTAAACTTCCATTAAAACACGCTATCCTGACCAAAAAAGAAAGCACTTCGTGTAATTACGAAGTGACGATTGATTACCGTAAGATTATAAGCGATCATGATAATGAAACACGCATTCCATATAAGATTGCTAGTTTTGATATTGAAGCATCCAGCAGTCATGGCGATTTTCCTCTGGCACAAAAAAATTACAAAAAATTAGCTCAAGACATGGTAGATGTATGGCACGATGATACCTCGGATAATACACTAGATAGAATGGATAATATTATAAAAACAGCATTTGGATATGCTTACGATCCTGTATTCAATGTAAACAGGGTATATCCATTAGTACAACCTAGCGAGAATACAATAGATGATTTACTAGAACGATTGTATTGTATAATAATAAAAAAAAACGATGGCAATCTAGAAGACATAAAAGACGTTCTGGACGAGAGTGACGACGAAGAAAGTATTCATGAAGAGCCAACCTTACAAGAGAATGTTGTAGAAGAGAAAATGTATATTAAGAAAAAAAAAGCAAAAATAGTAGATGGACTATCACTTATTGATGTATTGAACAGCGATAAACATGACAGAGAAACAAAAATCAACACTATTACGAAGGAATTGACCAGTATGTTTCCTCCATTAAAAGGTGATGAAGTTACTTTCATCGGAACCACATTTTTAAAATATGGTGAAAAAGAACCGTATTTAAATCATTGTATTGTAGTGGGAAGTTGCAATGACTTGAAAGAAGTAAAGAACATGGTAATTGAAACTTATGCTACTGAGAAACAAGCCATGTTAGCATGGACTAAACTAATCACGCAAGAAGATCCAGATATAGTGACTGGTTATAATATATTTGGATTTGATTATCCATTCATGTATTCTAGAAGTAAGGAATTAGGTATTATATCCGAATTCTTAAAATTATCAAGAAACATGAATGAAATTTGTTGGAAAAAAGATTGGAAAACCGGAAAAACCAATATAGAAGAGAATACTATAGTGATAGCTTCTGGACAACACGATCTTAAATTTATTAAAATGAACGGTAGGTTAAACATAGACATGTATAATTTCTTTCGGCGTGACTATAATTTGACCAGTTACAAATTAGATTATGTGTCTGGGTATTTTATAGGAGACTATGTGAAGTCTATTCAACATGAAAACGGAGATACACACATTTATAGTACAAATCTTTCTGGTTTAGAAGTTGGTTCTTACATTAATTTTGAAGAACACTCGCATACAGTGGATTATTATAAAGATGGGATAAAATGTAAAGTAGTACGCATAGACCACGAGTCTCACTCGTTTCATATACATGGAATAGAATCTCCAGATATGAATAAAAAAGTAAGATGGGGTCTGGCAAAAGACGATGTCACCCCCCAAGATATTTTTAGAATGACCAACGAAGGTCCTAATGAACGGTATAAAATCGCAAAATATTGTATTCAGGATTGTAATTTGGTCCATTATTTAATGAATAAAATAGATGTAATTACTGGGTATATTGAAATGGCGAGTTTATGTAGCGTCCCTATGGAGTTTTTAGTTTTACGTGGTCAAGGCATTAAACTAACTAGCTATATCGCTAAGAAATGTCGTGAGAAAGGAACCCTTATGCCAGTACTAGACAAAGGAAACAGTAATGATAGTTATGAAGGTGCGATTGTATTACCCCCAAAACGTGATTTATACCTAGATGATCCAGTTGCATGTGTGGATTATGGATCGTTGTATCCTTCTTCTATGATAAGTGAAAATATATCTCCTGATAGTAAAGTTTGGACAAAAGATTACAATTTACAGGATGTATTAATTGAAACACAAGGTGTTCAAGACGAAGATGGTAAATTTATATATGACAATATTGATGGTTATAAATACGTCAATATTACTTATGATACATACCAATGGCAACGTAAGAATAATAATCTAAAATCTGCTTTGGAAAAGGTAAAAGTAGGCTACAAGACGTGTAGATTTGCACAATTTCCAAACGGAGAACTCGGCATTTTGCCTGCAATTTTAAAAGAGTGTTTAGCCGCAAGAAAAGAAACTAGAAAGCAAATTCCATTGCAAACAGATGATTTTATGAAAAACGTTTTAGACAAAAGACAATTGTCCATTAAACTTACTGCTAATTCTATATATGGTCAGACCGGTGCTAAAACAAGCACGTTTTATGAAAAAGACGTGGCTGCATCCACTACTGCCACTGGACGTAAATTGTTATTGTATGCTCAACGAGTGATAGAAGAAGGATATCACAACCGTATCGTTTCTACTACTAAATATGGTAACGTTCTTACGAATGCGGAATATGTGTATGGAGATACTGATTCTGTATTCTTTAAATTTAATTTAAAAGAAACAGATGGAACACCTATCAAACATAAAAAAGCACTAGAAATCACAATTGAATTAGCAAAACAAGCTGGTAAATTAGCATCTACGTTTTTAAAACATCCTCATGATCTGGAATATGAAAAAACATTTCTTCCATTTTGTCTACTTTCAAAAAAAAGATACGTAGGTATGTTGTATGAAGATAACCCCGATGTATGTAAGCGGAAGTCTATGGGCATTGTATTAAAACGACGAGACAATGCTCCAATAGTAAAAGAAGTATATGGCGGTATCATTGACATATTAATGAAAGACAAAGATATTGAAAAAGCTTCTGACTTTTTACAAAAATCAATAAAAGGACTTATTGAGGGACAGGTTCCGTTGAGTAAATTGATTATCACAAAGTCACTTCGGGGCAGTTATAAAAACCCGAAACAAATTGCACATAAAGTGCTTGCGGATAGAATGGGGCGAAGAGATCCTGGTAATAAACCTAGCGTAGGCGATAGAATTCCATTTGCGTATTTTAAAAACGATAACAAAAAAGCTCTTCAAGGGGATAGAATAGAACAACCCAGTTATATAGAAGAGCAAGAATTGGAGATTGATTATGCTCATTATATTACAAACCAAATCATGAAACCTGTACAACAGGTATTTGCTCTGGTATTAGAAAAGATGAAAGCTTTTAAGAATTTAAAAGGAGTAACATTACGCACTTGGAATAAACAACTACGTGAATTAAAAGAAAAACATCCAGACATACATGTGTATGAAACTAAAGTAGATAATCTGAGAAATAAAGAGGTGAAAGCATTGTTGTTTGATCATTACTTGACCCGGATAATCAATAAAAGCAAGGGAAATACTTCCATAGAAGACTTCTTTCATGTTAATTAACTGAATCACGATATCTTATGTGTCAATAAAAAAAAGTTGTTTATTTTTATTTTTTTGTTTTTTTTGTTTTTTGTTTTTTGTTTTTATAATTAGGACGATTGTCTTTGTTACATAACATGATATCCAGTCATGTTCTGATAAGCAGCTTCAATGTCGTCTGGTGTGGAATGAAAGGTTTCTGTCTCTTTGGGAGGAAATTTAATGCTCCACCATACGCAGAATTGTTGTTGATCGGTCAAACACATGCGGATAGGAATTTTGTCGTGGATCCCCCAAAATCGGCGTTTTATGTAATCAGCTGTTGGATTTGCGCCATTTTGAACACGCAGTTCAGATGGAGCTTGGTTGGAAGGTTTGTTAAATTTATGTCCGAAATAGGTAAGTCCAAACTCTCTTGCTTCCTGTAGACTTGGAAACACTAACACACGCTTGTAATCGGGTTCAAGTTCTGATTCTTCAGTGGCGGCATAGTCATTATTCGCAAATCCGTATTGTGACATAAAAGTCGGTTTAGACTTACACTTGTTGCGTTTTCCTTGATAGGTAAAGTCGCCCATATCAGTAAATCCCGAGTCCAGTACACGGTTATATCGTTTGAGACTGTCAATGTTCGTATACACTAGCATATCATCTGGTACATTGTAGCCCGTCGCACGCCCTGCGAGTCCTTGTATCATAACGTCGTCGTTCACGGAGATGCGTTCGTACAAAATGCCTATGGTGTTCTTAGGATGTAATGTCACGGCACAACGTAAATGCTCTTTAATATAAATAATAGTGTGCTTACTAGGTAGCTCTTTAATGACGGTCTGGATCTCGTTGTTTTCCGAAGTAGAGTGGCATGCAATGTGGTCAAACTGCCGGTGTCCGAATGTGTCACGAAATCTCGTCATCACTGTGTTAAATTTTTCCCCAGAGGGTAGACGCACAATATGATATCTGGGTTCTGAGTATGTGGTGTCGATCTTTGATTTTAACTCCTCTAAAGCTTGATATGCAGGATGGATTTTTCGCAATCGCAGGTCACGTTCATCTGCATTCATGGATGTATCTGGATTATAGTCTATGAATAGATCTTCTGCTTGAAATACACGCCGATTTTCAAGTAGGTGTCGGACGCCTTTGTAACCGGTACCAGATTGCATCACGTGCTGCTGTGTATATCCTTCCCACTTGTTCATGTCTTCCATCACTTTGTTTGGGGTAGCCGAAAACTCAATAAAATTAATATTCCGTTCACGAAGCACGTTCATGTCTTTGAACCCTATGTTCTCTAACATCTTGTCAATGGTCATACCTTCTTTGGCAGCAATGTGAACTTCATCCATGACAATCAGCACGTCCCGAAGACCAGTTAGCTTTTCGCCTAATTTCTTCAAGTCATTGCGATGAAATATCATTTTTTCAAGTACGCTTGGAAACCGATCCTTTGTCTGATCACGCCAATCAGTGGAGCTGATTCCAGTAAGGATTATGATGTTCTGCGGATTTATATTGAGTTCACATCCTGCGAGTGTAAAGCACAATTTGATGACAGCTATCATGCATCCAGTTTTACCTGTTTGGGTTTCTGCTTTTACAAGTTGAAACACAATGCTCGGTTCGTTGAGGATAATATTGACCACCGCTTCGGCAGTAGCTTCTTGATTTGGAAAGTACAGCTTTGTCCCGTTCATCTCGCATTGTATCTCTTGTTCTTCAAAAGAAGCCAATAGAGTCCGCTTGCTTGCTTCAAGAAGCTTCCGCTGCATGTCGTTCGTATTGTCCAGCATGGTCGTATTGCGAGACATGTCGTTTGGAGGTTTTTGTAATTGGGTACAACTATGACAAAATATTGAAAAATATTTCAATTTTCTCAGTTCTATACCGGTGTTTAGCATAACATAAAATGTGTTTAAATAAATCTAGTTAAACGGATCACTTATGATATTATAATATGACTGAATTACACGAAACCTTAGATCAAATGCTTCGTCTATACGAGGGTAATGAATACATTATGAATAGGTTAAGAACCTTCATTATACATCAATTACCAAGCTCTTTGTCTTCAGCACAAGTAACCTATGAAGAAAGAAATACACGAAAACACCACCTATCTGTCTCTGGTGATAAATTTATAGAACAATTTCTTGCCGTAAATAACTATTTTTTTTGTAGTAAACAGGAACTATTTGTTAAATATGATGGGGTTCATTTCAAACAAGTAAGTGAAGACGATATTCAGCACGAAATATTGACTATGTTAACTAAAAAACCTGAATTACACGCTTGGAAACACAAACTTAAAAATACCATAATTAAAATGTTGAAGGATAAATCTCCTCTATCAACCATACCTAATTCCATCACGATACAAACTGTGCTAGCCAAATTGATGCCCCATTTTATGCTTACTAAAAATTCCGCAAAGCATTTTTTAGTAGCAGTAGGTGATTCTATTCATGGAAACAAAAAAAATACCTACATTGTACCAAGTATATTAAAAGGAGTCATGCGTGAGATAGAAAGTACTTATTATAATTATTTTGGTATTTCAAATATTCTTTCTAATTTTAAACTAAAATATTACGGACACGAATACACAGACACACGTTTCTTTCACTGTAATATGGCGGGTTCTACAACCGTGTTTGATAGTTCTAATATGCTGGATTTATTGTGTGTTGCTAGCCATTATTCGCAAAAGTATGTCAGTGCAGACGTGTTTGCGAATACGTCTATTGATCACACCATGCGTGATAATATATTTTTTTCTAAACACTTGACTACAGAAACCTTGGTTGCCAATTTTAAACACAAAGCATTACATGAATCTTCTATCGCAATAATTACAAACAAAAATATGAATTTTATCCTTAAAAAATATTTTGACGAACATAATGTTCCTAATATAATATTTAATGACGTATTTACACGAGAACTCTTGAAAAACAATGTGAGTTATGACAACACTTCAGAGTGTTACATAGGTGTTACTAGCCGATACCTACCAATTGTATCATCGTTTTGTACATTTTGCGATGAGCATATAAAAGAAGATTACAATGCACCTGAATTAGAAATTGATGAAGTCATTGCGTTGTTTCTTGTATCCTATCCAAATTTCAAATCATATTCCATCGTTACACCAGAATTTATTATAGACCTGTTGAAATATCATGTATCCACCGATCTGTGTATTGAAAAGGACAAATACCTTCATAATATGTCATGCGACTTATGGGATAAACGATTGGACGTGGAAATGTTTTTTATACACATTAAACAACAAGATACTCTCCCTACATCCTTATATGATGCTTATTATATGTATTCTGAATGGAAACACAATACACTGCTAATGAGTAAACAGTGTTTTGAAAAAATAACAACGGAATTATTGGGAGATAAAGCTTCTAGTGATGGTTCTATACAACTAGACTGTATATGTATATAAAATTGAAATAGTTCTTATGTATATAATAAAATACATAAGAATGACAGATAATAATCACTATTACGAATTGTTGAACAATCACCCTCATCCAGAACAACGTATGCCTTTGATTAGCATGTTAACCGATGACACCTTGGTATGGCTAAAACGTGAAGCAGGATTTCCAGATGACTGGTGTGCCTCACAGGTGTCTTCGTGGCTCGGCCCAACGTATGACAGAATTTTGTTTAGGATCAATCAAGATAGGCAATACGTTAATCCTGTTATGTATATAGAAACGATATATGACAATAATGTTCTAGACAATGATCTACATTATTACAATGTTATGATTCCTATTAGTGGATTTAAATTAGACTATATGAGCTACATGTATAATACAATGCTTCATATAGATATTACATCTATCTCAGAATGGGGAGACTACATACATAATGGTGGACGTGACCGATATATGGTACGCATTCGTAGGTATGAACCAAATCTACCATTCAATGTGTTTTCCAATTATCACTAAACATATTTTATTTCGTTCTACTAGATTTCTTTTTAGAAGATTTCGTGTGTTTACGCATGACTACAAATTTTCCTTTCACAGGTTTATAACCAGCTTTTTCAAGACGTCTTGTTTTACGAGCATCCGCTGCCTTTCTTTTAGAAACAATGCGTCCAGTTTTTTTATTTTGTTCTAGATCAGATTTAGTTAAACCACCGGTAGTTTTGTATGCGGTTCCGTGAAATACTTTTGCTCGTGTACCAATTAATTCTTCAAATGTGCTTCCGTTTGCGTGGTACAAGCCATCCGAATGTTTTTGTATTCTTTTACCCATTATACATTATATCTAGAAAATAAATCTCTAAAATTGGTTTTTAGGTGGTGCTCCAAACCCACTTGGTGCACCTTCCCATCTACCAAAGCTATTCATATCTTGCGACTTGTTTTTAAAACTAACTTTACTGGCATGTTGGTATCGTGATGTATTTACTAATGTGGAATAAAGAAACGAGTCTGTCACTAAATAACTAGGTATATTGGAGGTTCCACCAACTATATTGGAAGTTTTGGTGGTAGAAGTAGTATCACATCTACATACGTATACTCGTGGGTTTTTGCTTTGAAATAAAAACATGATATAATGTATCCTGATATTTTATATAAAATTGAAATACGTATTAAAATGTACAGTATTAATTATCACTAGTGAATATGACTGATCTCGCCAACAAATACCAGAAAAAATCTGACAGACAACATGTTTTGGACAACCCAGACACATATACTGGGTCTATGGAAAAAACGGATTTCCAATCCTATGTATTTGATGACCTAACCAATACCATTGTCGCAAAAGAACTAAATATCATTCCGGGATTGTATAAATTATTTGATGAAGGTGTGGTGAATTGCCGAGATCATCACGTCCGACAACAACAAGCCATTCAAAATCAAGTGGTTAACGCACTTCCGGTCGCCAATATTAATTTTACTATTTCAGACGATGACACCATTACCATGACCAACGATGGGAATGGTATTGATGTAGAAATGCATCCAGAACACCAAATATGGATTCCAGAGTTGGTGTTTGGACATCTTAGAACTTCCACCAATTACGATAAAAGCGAAAAAAAAATCGTTGGAGGTAAAAATGGATTTGGTTTTAAACTGGTACTTATTTGGTCTACGTGGGGTAAAATAGAGACAGTAGATCATATTCGTAAACTTAAATACGTTCAAGAATTTTCAGACAACCTAACCAAAATAGGTACTCCAACGATTACGAAATGTACCACAAAACCATACACCACGGTTAGCTTTAAACCCGACTATAAACGATTGGGTATTGCTGGTCTTGGGGAGGATATGAAAGCGTTGTTCAAACGAAGAGTATATGATATTGCCGCAATTACCAATAAACAAGTAAAGGTTCATTTTAATAATCAACTGCTTCCAGTTAAACATTTTCAACAATATGTGGATCTATACATCGGCAACAAAACAGATACTCTTCGCATCCATGAAGAATCCAACGAACGTTGGGAATATGCGGTATGTATGTCACCAAAAGAAGAGTTCACACAAGTTTCGTTTGTCAACGGAATATTTACTTCAAAAGGTGGAAAGCACGTAGAATATATATTAAATCAAATTATTAGAAAATTAACCGTATATATTCTGAAAAAGAAAAAGATTGAAGTTAAACCTAGCACAATTAAAGAACAACTCATGCTGTTTTTAAGATGTGATATTGAAAATCCAACGTTTGATTCACAGACGAAGGATTACATGACCACGCCAGTGTCTAAATTTGGTTCTTCATGTGAAGTAAGCGACAAATGTATAGAAAAAATTGCCAAAATGGGGGTTATGGATGCGGCATGTTCCCTTACAGAAGTCAAAGAAACCAAAGCGGCAAAAAAAACCGATGGAACAAAAACAAAAAACATCAGAGGTATTCCTAAATTAGTAGATGCTAACGACGCAGGTAGTAATAAAAGTACAGAATGTACACTTTTACTAGTGGAAGGAGATTCAGCAAAAGCAGGGGTGGTATCGGGTTTGTCCAAAGAAGATAGACGAACTTATGGGGTATATCCTCTGAAAGGTAAGTTAATGAACATTCGTGGAGCATCCGGTAAAAGTGTTGCCGACAATAAAGAAATCAGTGAAATCAAACAAATTTTAGGTCTTGAATCTGGAAAAACATACACACCAGAAAACATGAATAAGTTGAGGTATGGGAGGGTATTGTTTATTACTGACCAAGATCTGGACGGAACACATATCAAGGGTCTCTGTATCAATATGTTTGACACAGAGTGGCGATCCCTTATCGCAATGCCTAACTTTATCGGATTTATGAACACGCCTATTTTAAAAGCGAAACATGGTAGTAAAGAATTGATGTTTTACAACGAAGGCGAATATGATGCGTGGAAACAAGAAAATGTATCTAAAGGTTGGAAAATTAAATATTACAAGGGGTTGGGTACTTCTACTGCACGAGAATTTAAAGAATATTTTGAGCACCAAAAAGTAGTAATGTTTACTTGTACGGGCGAGGAATGTAGCAATGCCATTGACATGGTGTTTAATAAAAAGAGATCTACTGATCGTAAAACATGGTTAGAACAATATAACCGTGATGATTATATGGACACTAGTTTAGTAACAGTTCCATACAAAGAATTTATTGGAAAAGAAATGGTACACTTTTCCAAGTATGACTGTGAACGCTCTATTCCAAATATAATGGATGGACTGAAAACCAGTTTAAGAAAGATTTTGTATGCATCTTTTAAGAGAAATTTAACCAGTGAGATTAAAGTCGCACAATTCTCTGGTTATGTTTCAGAACACAGTTCTTATCATCACGGAGAAGCTAGTTTGAATGGAGCTATCGTGGGGATGGCACAAGATTATGTCGGGTCAAACAACATTAATTTGCTATTGCCGAATGGACAATTCGGTACTAGATTACAAGGTGGTTCAGACTCGGCAAGCGAGAGGTATATCTATACGGTTCTAAATCCGATTACTCGCATTCTATTTCATCCAGCAGACGATTATGTAATGAATTATTTAGACGATGATGGTACTCTGGTGGAACCAGATTGGTATGCCCCTATTATACCGATGTTGTTGGTAAATGGATCCAAAGGGATTGGTACAGGTTTTAGTACAGACATTCCTTGTTTCAATCCTCTTCAAATAATAGACTATATCAAACATACCTTGTGTGAAGAAGATACCTCACATATATCTATGGATCCTTATTATGAAGGATTTAAAGGATCTATAGAGAAAATTTCACCTCAAAAATATATTATTAAAGGTAAATACACTACGCATGCGAACACAGTACATATTACAGAATTGCCTATTGGCACATGGACAGATGACTATAAAGAGTTTTTGGAAAAATTAATTGTCGACAATGGGAGTAAGAAAAAAAGTGACGGTATGATTCAACAATATGTGGATATGTGTACAGACAAATTAATAGATATTGAAATCACATTCAATCGGGCATCAGACATTCAAATGTTATTGTCTAAATCGGAAGACAACACATGTAACGGGTTAGAGAAGTTGTTGCGTTTATACACGACACAAAGTACCACAAATATGCATATGTTTGATGAAACAGAAAAATTAAGAAAATTTGACACGCCACAAGAGATCATGGATTACTATATTCGGATTAGAAAACAAGTCTATGTGGCAAGGAAAAAATATTTATTAGACGAACTAGAAGCACAGACACTCCGATTGACCAATAAAGCGAAATTCATTACAGAAACATTGTCTGGAGTAATAGACTTGCGTGGTAAGACAAATGCGTGTGTAATAGAACTGTTGCAAGAGCGGACATATGATACCATGGACAACGACGATACTTACGGGTATTTGGTTAAATTGCCTATGAATTCGGTGACAGAAGAAAACGTTCGTAAATTGTTAAATGAAAAAGATAACAAAACGGTTGAATTAAATACTCTTAAATCTACTACGGAGACGGCTATGTGGATTCGTGAGTTAGAAGAATTGAAAACTTGTTACTGCAAATACAAAGATCAATGTGAACAAATGATGAACGACAATCCATCTCATAAGAAAAAAGTCAAAAAACTAAAAGTACATGCTTAATTACTATCTAGAACATTAATATTATTCTCATACAATCAAAACCATTTTTTTAATTGGAGTTGTTTGTCGCTGGAGTAAGATAACACTGGTCTAGAGATCGGTTCGTACATGTTACTTGCGTCATATTGGTATTTCATGTAACCTTCTGCCTCTCCATATACCTGCCCAATGGCATAACTTAATACTAGACGATTTAAATCAGTAATCTGGTCTGGAATATTATCAGGCAAATTTTTTGAATTTTGTAAGAAAATGCCTCTCATTATTATTTTTAATTCATCTGGATTTTGTTCGCTGATTAGGTATTGTCCGTTAGATCTCTTGTATACGCCAGCTCGTAATCCATTTTGAAGTGCTTGAATATTTGCGGAACAGAAAAAGCCATCGGATAAGGCGGTATTGTACCAGTTTCCTGTCATCGCATCTCTGTATTCTGTAACTATTGCTTTCGTTGGGATCTTGTCTTGCATAGAAAAAAGCACATTTGTATTAGGTGTCATAATATTCACTCTACCGTTTGTGCTAGTATTACTCATTATAATTACAGGATAGAAAAATTTATAACTATATAACATATATAAAAGATGGCTAGTTTTCAGAAAACAACAATGTCTGTATCTATTTTTTTATTGATCATTTGTTTAGTGTTTATAGGTTATTCACTCTATAATAGTAAGTACACTAAACAGTATCCACCCATCATTTCAGATTGTCCAGACTATTGGAAAGACATGTCAGTAGGGGATGCATCCAAATGCGTAAACGATCAGCCCAATTTAGGCAATTCTGATTGTGAAACTACTATGGACTTTTCCAGTGCAGTATGGTCAGGGTCAGATGGATTGTGTAAAAAAAAACAATGGGCAAAAAAGTGTAACCTTACATGGGATGGTGTAACGAATAATGCGAATGCGTGCTCTTAATAGTATAATATATTACACATTGGACACTTATCATTGTGGTAGAATAAGGTATACATGTTCTAATATGCGTTCATCTGATAAGCAGAGCAAACGTAAAATAATATTATTTTATTATATATTATATATATGGTTGCTCAGTTGTTAACTGAAGAGGAAAAGAAAAGAGATATCATTATTAAAAATCCATATTCAGGCTCATCAGAAGTTAAAGCTGACGGATTTCCACCAATCAGTCCTTTGTTTTACCGTTTGGCAAGTTTCAGAAGACAGGTTAGAAATATTCTTGATAACGGAGGTACACCTGGATTCAGAAATAATCATCCCGGTGGGGAACTATATGATATAGACAATCCCGAAGTACATTATGATATCCACTCTAGACCGCCACAGGAGCCCTCATCACCAGTTAGAGTTTCACAATCAAGAAATATAATGTTGGGACGTCAACCTACAGACCCTGCACTAGAACAGGAGCTACAAGATCGTTTAACAAGTCATGGATTTTCACGACTAGAAGATGACACTACTACATCCGCAGATAACATACCTCCTAATACTGTTAGCATTTTGGGACGTTTAGTTTCGGATGGTTCATCTTTAGAGGGAAGTCAAAGCACTGCTGATTCCGATGACGACAATGATAGTATCGGCAGAGGAGGTATTATGGATGACTATGATACATCCGATGGAGAAGATGACGCAGGTTATGCTACTCAGGATTATTATAATGTACCACGTAAAATCATGCGCAAACCAAGCAGACGTAAACCCAGCAGATGTAATCCAGGCAGACGCAATCCAAGCAGACGTAAACCAAGCAGACGTAAACCAAGCAGACGTAAACCAATCAGACGTAAACCAAGCAGACGTAAACCAAGCAGACGTAAACCAAGCAGACGTAATCCAAGCAGACGCAAAATAAGCAGACGTAAATCTAACCAATAAAAACAATAATAGAAAACGTAGACAAACGAAAAGATAGTATATACCTATTATATAAATGAATGGTGGAGGAGAATTAATACACCTACCCGAATCTACAACGGTATATTCAGAATCTATTGAATTGCCATTAACATTTGAAAGAATGAGTGAGGAAACAAAGGATAACATTAAAAACAATTTTTTAGACGATAAAATTAATCCCCTTGACGAAACATGGGTACGTGACTTTGAATCACGAAATTTATGCACAATTAATAATATTATTAAAACACAAAGCCGACGGAATATCAACCAGATACATTATCTGGACCTTATTGAAATTATTACATTTTTAAAAGATGCTATAGCGATAAAAAGAAATGCCTCAGAAGTAAATGTAGAAACAGATGATATTAGACCATCCACCATGATGCTTGGAACTAGAGATCCGTGGAGGACCGTTGTCAGAGAAAGACAAGACTCACAAAGAGAAAGAATGAATCAAGACACACATGAAGAAGGTGGGAGGATTTATAAGAAATCAAAGTTAACAAAAAAACGAAAAACAAAGCGAAAAAGAAAGAGACCAAAACAAACCCAAAAAAAGAAGAGAAAACATAGACAAACTAGAAGATATAAATAATATCATACTACTCTAATTGAAATTCAATAAGTTTTTCATTATAAAATCGCTTATATAATGAAAAAATGAATGTAGTATTAAACTATTTTTATATACATATAACCTTATCGTAATATGACTACAAAGTTAATCCATTCACATAGTGGTAGTGGTCCTGCTGACGAAGAACAACATCGGATATGGTCTTTACAAAAATGTTGTTATAAACACCAATTAGAAGCAATGGAACATCAAAAAGACCATCCAAAATGTTTAATTAACATATGGTGCGGTACTGGAAAAACCAGAACGTATACCATTGATAATTATATAAACCAAAAACAATTGAATAAGTTTATGTTTATAGAATGTCGTAAATAGCCCAGTGGTTATATGTATTTTATGTTGTCCGAATAATCAATATTTTTTTTTATGTATTCGTTGAAGTGATATATAATATCAGTCCTTCATGAGAAATTGCCATGGAACACATGCTTTGAAGAGCAAAAAATATACATTTTATATGAAATATCATAATATGCGATAAATAGAAATAAATAATTATATAATATATAGCATGCCTAAACAATCACGTAGATCTAAACAATCACGTAGATCTAAACAATCACGTAGATCTAAACAATCACGTAGAGTAAAGCAATACAAAAACACGTTAAGGTTACAATATGGAGGTGTAAGAGAATCATTAAGCAAGGCTGCACTAGAAAAATTAGCTAATATTATTAGAGAAGAAGGTCCAGACACGTTTCTGCCAGGTGAAAGAAGATTGACTCCGACTGATAGGATTTATTTAAGAGAAATAAGAGATAAAGTAAGAATAGAACAAGAAAATAATAGTAATCAATTAGACACCCCCCGAGGAGATGAAGAACCTATGGGGATCCAACCAATACTACACGAATACGATTCTTCAGATGGAGAAGAACCTATGGGGATCCAACCAAGACTACCCGAATACGAATTACAACGGACAAGGAGGGAACCCGTATACGATTCTTCAGATGAAGAGAATGATGATGATGACCAATCACAAACGGTTTTGCTTTCAGGGGAGAGAGAATGGGAATTAGATGAAACAGCAGTGGAGTGGGTTATTAGATATATGTGGGGAGAGACCGAGGATGTAATACAAAATGAATTATTAAATCGGGGTTACACTGATACGGAAGTAAGATATGTTTTAGATGTAGTTAGCCAAGCACAACCGGTTTTGCTTTCAGCGGATAGAGAAGAACCAGTACAGAATGAATTAGAAGAAGCAGTGCAGTGGGCTATGACAGATATGATGGGAGAGTCCAATGTTGTAATACGAAATGAATTATTAAATCGTGGTTACACTGACACTCAAATAACATATATTTTATCATTAATAAATGGTAATGATAATGATAATGGTAATGATAATGGAAATGATAATGGTAATGATAATTATAATGATAATGGTAATGATAATTATAATGGTGGTAGAAAATCACGTGGTAGAAAATCACGAAGACGCTTTAAAAATAAAAAAACTAAAAAAAAGAAAACGACCAAGAAAGAGATAAAGAGATATATAGGTTTAAAAGGCATAAAAATATAAATAAGCAACCTTATATGGATAATATAAATTTTAATCAAATATTAAATAGAGAAATTTGCGTTCAAAAAGTTAAAAAAGCGCTTGACGAGTTTGAATCCAACAAAACAGATATAGTTCAAAAACGAGGGATATACTTATACGGGGCTCCAGGAACAGGGAAAACCTTATTTGCGATGTCCGTTTTAGAAGACCTAGGCTATGATATTGTTAGATATGATGCTGGAGATATTAGAAACAAAAGCATTATTGAAAATAATACATTACAAAATATGTCGGACAGAAACGTGCTTAGCATGTTTAGTACGAAAGTGAAACCCATTGCTATATTAATGGATGAAATAGATGGAATGAACAACGGAGACAAAGGTGGAATTAATGCCTTGATAAAACTCATTAGACCTAAAAAAACAAAAAAACAAAAACTAGAAGATACCACCTGCAATCCGATCGTTTGTATCGGAAATTACCATATGGACAAAAAAATAAAAGAATTGATGAAAGTATGTACCGTCATAGAGTTGAAACCGCCTACAGAAGATCAAATAACAAGAATCATACAACAAAGCATGCCAAATATAGACGTTCATCTTGTCACGACCTTGAAAAGATACATTCATGGTGATTTGAGAAAGTTTAAAGCAATATTGGATTTATACAACAAACATAATACGTTTTTAAGCGATGATATTATAACAAAAGTATTCAAATCAAAGACCTATAACGAAGATACAAAACAGATTACAAAGCGTTTATTAAACAATAAAATACCTATAGAGAACCATTTATATACTGTGAATGAAACAAATCGTACTATAGTAGGACTGTTATGGCATGAGAATATCGTAGATTCTTTATCCAAGTTGCCATATACAAAAACGTTTCCTTTTTATCACAAAGCACTCAGACTGATATGTGTTGCCGATTATATTGATCGCATTACCTTTCAAAATCAAATATGGCAATTCAATGAAATTAGTTCTCTAATTAAAACGTTTCATACCAACAAACTATATCACGAAACATTTCATCATATACCAAAATATAATCCCTCTGAAGTACGATTTACAAAAGTATTGACAAAATATAGCACAGAATATAATAACAATATTTTTGTACAAGGTCTATGTCAACAATTAAGTATGGATAAAAAAGATGTATTTTCATATTTTTTAGATTTAAGGAACCGTTATGAGGACGACGAAATATATGTCATGTTTGAAACCTATGATATTTGTAAACTAGATATCAATAGAATTTATAGATATATAGATAAATATACCATTCCACCGTTAACGTAACCATATTATTTTGTTCATTTTGAATAAAATAATATTAATAGCATCTCCTTATTTTGTTTTAATTAGATCCCATTCGGATTTGATAAATCCTTCATTTGGTGGAAACATCCTATTATGATTCTTATGCCAGATTTTAATCCTTTCTGGCGAAAGCGACATGCGAAGATGCCGATTTCCCTGTTCAGGACTATCGTAATATAAAAAATTAGATGTTTTGTTTACTGGATCGGTGCGTGAAAGCATATATCCATTTTCATCACAACTAGCAGTGGAATCAATCACTTTATACAATTGTAATTCTTCATATGAACCTTGATAATACGGATATTGGATACCTGTTTTGGCATTTACAATACGTCCCCTCAGTTTCGTTGGATAATACATACGTTTGCGTTTTGAAACATAGTAGTGGAAGGTATCGGATATCGTGTCGTAATCGTTGCTGGTTTCATCATAGTCTTGGTGAGTACTGGGCATAAGCTGTCGGTATCTATTATGAGATACATTAGTAATATATTTAAACCCATTATGTATATTATTTACTTAATTCAACAAGTTGACTTTTCAACAGAGCAATTTCTGTATTCTTGCCTTGTATATCAAGCAGTTGACGATGAAGCATTTTGTGCTGTTTTTGTAACAATTCTACTACTTCAGATATACTCATACGTTTTGGCTCTCCGTTTTCAGGTTTTATCATGATCTCTGGTGTTGGACTGTCTTTTTGTAGGCGTTTCTCCAGATCCATTCTGCGTTTAGTTTCCATATCTAGTCGTTGTTTCAATACATCCGGTTTCAAACAAATGTGTCCTTGTTCATACTTTTCTAGTATGAGATCAATGTCTTTCAACATATACTGTTTCAAATCATTATCTTTAATAAAATAATCAATCGTGAGACCAGTTTCTTTTACCAAATTATTATTGATATTCTCTATGAGTGTAGTTTTGTCAAAGGTATTGTTTTCATGTGAAAAAACCAATATGGTTTTAAAAGGATCAAATTGTACAAAAGGAATAGTATAATTTTTTAAAAACTCTTTTTCTTCTGCTAAAGCAGCCGTCTCATCATACTTTGTCTGCTCTAGCAATTTTTTTTTGAATGCAAATGTTCCTGCGGTAGAATGATTGTCACCATATGGTCCGAATTTGTATATTTTACCAATATGTTTGAAATACATATACATAATACTACTCCCACCACACAACGCTTCTGGATTGGTTAATAACTTGAACACCGCATGAGTAATTCTTTCAGGTGGATAATAATCGTCATCGTCCATGTAAACAATAATGTCGCCTGTCGTTTTCTCGTGCATTAAATTTCTCTTTTTTCCTAGTCTCATTTTTTCATCGTACGGGAAATATTTTACATTTGGATGACCCGCAACCAAATCCGCTATTTTATCTGTACCGTCGTCAAAAATGATCCATTCTATTTTATCTTTGGGATATGTTTGATGATCAAAACATTTCACCATCATCTCAATGAATGGACGACGATTAAACGTAGGAGTACACACGCTTACAAATGGAATTTCTTTCCACGTATCCAATTCTAATTCTTTCCAATCGTCTGTCATGGGTATACTGTGATATGTATTTGTTTATTTATACTGCTTTTAATGTATTTTAATTATGTTTTATCATATAAAAAACGTTTTAATCCCCATAAGACATAAGCGATAGACATGACTGTAGCAGTGGAAGTTTCTAAAATAAAGAATGCCCCTATTACCAAATTCAAGCCAAATAATACGGTAATCCAATTTATGTTGCTCTTTGCAATATAAAATACGGATTCATAATTAATAAATAAGGGAGCAATATATATATTAAAAAAGAAAGAACATTGATGCATAATGGCATTTATCGCTGCTAATACCAAAACGAAATAAAATCCAAAAAACGCAAATAAACTCCCGATATTATCTACAGTAAAACTATAGAATATTGTACCTAAAACACTGGTTATAAAGACTACAAAAGAGACAAATGGAATAAATATCCAACTCAATATATACAATATTGATGTATGTACCCTTTCTTTGAACTTGAACCATTCCGGTCCTTTATATACCATTTGCATTACTTCACGGTATAGAATATACGATTTTGCTTGTGTTAAAGCACCCCAATTCTTAAACTGTTGAAATATATTTTCAACCACACTTCCGTCTAGTTTTTTATCATATAGTGAATATGGAAATCCTGTTAAATTTTCGTCGTACCCTAAGGATTTCATTATATCTCCTGTAACTCCGTCCGGGTTACGTGGTTCTGTGGTAAATTTTTTATTACCGCCTTTCTGAAATTTGGTCTTGCCACCTCCATTTAAACTATTTGGGATATAATTATTTATATTTGTAGGAAAGAGTGTTTCTAAGGATCTAAAGTGTACCATAAATACATAATTTGATCCAATTAATACTGCTATTAAAAATACAATTACACTAACTAATACAAATATGCCGTACTCTTTCCATTTTGATTTTTTTTCCGATGTATTATTCTGGGAATTTTCAATAGCAGAAACACTCACGTCTGCCATTTATATATTATACTATACGATATTATATGCTATCTTGCATATTCTAACCCGGCCATACCATTTTGAATTTTTAAAATATTATATCGTTCTTCCATAAGAACCATATCAAATTGATAAGTGTAAATACCTGTTTGTGGCATCTGCGTAGCGACGATTGCTCCAGAACTATTACAAATCGCACTAAACTGTACATTGGCGTTTAACGTAGGTTGTATGGTTGTAATCTCAAATTGTATAGTGCTAAATTTACTCATATTCATGGCACCGCTTGGCTGAAAATCAAAAGGGTCGCTATGTAAGGCGAAATTATAACAATACACGCCTTCTGGAGCAGCACCAGAAGTTCGTATATATTTTTCAACATAATCTAATACTCCAGTGGCAAGTGTATCTTCACGGTATTTTCCATCTAATAGTAATCCCCAATTAGTCATAATATGTTTTGTATTTAAAGGACTGTATGGACCAGTATTCCATAGTTGTCTTGCCATAATTTCTGGAGCAGACAGATCAACACTTGGTGGATACACTTTTGTGGTGGATAGCGTCAACCCACTACATGTAATCTCATTTGCCGTGATTACCGGTGAAGGTATGTGGTCATAAGACCAATTCGTGTAATTAGACCATTGATTTCTTTCTTTGACATCTGATCTTTGAAAAAACCACATCCAATTACATACCATACCTAAACTAGATAATTCAATGCGTTTCGGTCCTACTACATTTTCGTAGGTAGTAGTATACGATTGACGAATAAGATAGGATTGTGGTTTGGAGGCAAAAACCCTTACTTCATCTTCTGTTAGAAATGCATAAGTGGACAACAAATGTACGTCGGTGTTCCAGTTGGTGCGTTTGTTTTCATATACATCACTACTATATATTCCTACACATGGAGGAGATTGTAAAAACCTATAAAAACTATATTGTGTTTCATTAAAATTAGGTTGGATTGGAATGCCAGACATGGCATAGTCTATGGTTGGATCATTTGGATAATAGATTTTGTTAACTGTAAATAATTCTTGTACAGGTCTAATGGTAATTTCTATCTTGAGTTCGGCGTATTGAAGTGAAACCAACGGAAACGCCATATTTGCGGCTAATGTAAACCAAATATTCAAAGGAATATAGATTTGTCTAGCATGAATAGATGGTTCACTTCCATTCGCCGCATATACACTAGTATACGGAACTGTACCGACCATTCCTGTCGCAGGAGCAGAATTCTCTCCACCGTAAAAAGCACTCGGATATTGTTGATTGCGTCCATACGCATTGGCTGGATCATTAAGTTCCGTTACATTTCCAGTCATTTCATAATACAATTTTTTTTTAGTAGTACTGAAATCTCTTTCTACTATATTTTTTAAATATTGCCCACTAAATTCTTGAATGACTACCCCACCTACTGTAAATCTAACATGTTCTATCATTTGTGAACCAAGATCATCAATCCATTTAAACTCGTATGGCTGCCATTGATTTAATATACTATCTGTATCATCTGCTACAAAAGGAGGCATCACTGGACTCCAAATATTCGGAAGATTGACTACGCAATAAGTATCCATGAGTAGGTCGCCATATCTTGGAATAGTAAAATCAAATACAGAGGATTCAGTCATTCTTAATGTTCGTTGTCCAGAAAAATCTATTCTAAATTTTTGTAAACCAAAATTGGTATACTTTGCGTAGGTGGTTTTAAAAAATGTTTTACTGGGATTTCCGTTCAAAATGATATTTTGATTACCATATGCAATAAGATTGAGAAGTCCTCCAGGCATTATAATATTTATAGGTAATATTTAACTTGATTAAGTTATTAAAATAATAATATATATATTATATTATGAATGTGTCTATCAGTAGACCGTCTACCAAAGCATTACAACAATTATTTGAAAATGCTATATCCGGTGCGAATGCTACAAAATATGCTATTTTTGGACTGTCTTTGTTATTGATCTTCTTGATTATATATTGGATATACAACAAAAGTACGCTTAATAAAACAAATTGTCGCAATATGAATAGTCTATACAAAGAATATGGACAAGTGCATACCATAAATACATCTAATCAGGACTATACATATAAATTGCGTGATTATTACATTATGACAGCCTATAATGCGTGTTGTGCTGGACAATTTAAAAATGATTTTGTCAATATATGTGCTCTTAAAAATGTGATAAAAGAAGGTGTCCGATGTTTAGATCTGGAAGTATATTCTCTAAACAATTCACCCGTTATTGCAACGTCGTCGGTGGATGATTATAGCATTAAGGAAACTTACAATAGTGTTCCATTTAGTGAAGCCCTTACTGTTATAAAAGATTATGCATTTTCTGGTAGCACCTGCCCTAATCCAGGAGATCCATTAATCATACATCTTAGAATAATGAGTAAAAATCAAAAAATATACAATGAAATGGCGAAACAATTTGAACAGATTCTTTCGGACTATACGTTGGGACCAAACTACAGCTATGAAAATCATGGGAAAAATATGGGGGATGTTTCTTTAAAAGACCTTATGGGTAAAATTTTAATCATTATAGATCGGGCGAATCCTCTATATGAAACTACTGACCTTGATGAATATGCGAATTTGGCATCCAACTCTATATTCATGAGGCGTGTGCGATACTCTGATGGCGTGAAATATACACCTGATATAGACGAATTAATTGATTATAATAAAAAAAATATGACTATGGTTATACCAGATTTATCTGAAACCAATGCAAACTATTCTCCTCAATTGGCTTGGTCCGCTGGATGTCAATTTGCTGGAATGTGCTTTCAAAATGTAGATTCTAATATGAACTTGTACAAATCTACATTTGCCAACAAAGGATCTGCCTTTGTTCTTAAACCAGAACCATTAAGATATGTACCAAGTACTATATCTCCACCTACTGCGGCAAATCCTGCTTATTCTTATAAAGAGAGAAAAACAGAAACAGATTATTATTCTATTACGATTTAATGTAATATAATATATATGAACCGTTTTGAAGAAAAGGAATTGGAAATTTTAAGAGAGGCAGTAGATAGAGCAGAGAAAAAGGCAGGACAAGCCCTTACCCACTCCGAAGATGTACAGAAAATTATAAAAATTGTAGAATTATTTATACAAAAAAAACGACTTGTGTGTTATGGCGGTACCGCAATCAATAATATATTACCTGTAAATGACCAATTTTATAACAAAGATATAGAAATACCGGATTACGATTTTTTTAGTGCAAATGCGTTACAAGATGCAAAGGAATTGGCAGATATATATATGGCAGAAGGCTATACGGACATAGAAGCAAAATCAGGAGTACATCATGGTACCTATAAAGTATTCGTGAATTTTATTCCAGTGGCGGATATTACTTATATACCAAAAGATCTATTTAAAGCCATACAAGAAAAGGGAATCAAAGTAAACGGTATATATTACGCTCCTCCAGATTACCTAAGAATGTCTATGTATTTAGAACTGTCAAGACCCAAAGGCGATGTAAGTCGTTGGGAAAAAGTATTAAAGCGACTAACCCTTTTAAACAAACACTATCCAATGAAAAACCCTAAATGTGACAATAGTAATTTTATGCGTAGTTTTGAAGGATCTCCACAAGATGCTCATGCTATTTATAATATAGTGAAGAATACCGCAATACATGAAGAATTGGTATTTTTTGGGGGATATGCGAGCGAAGTATACCGTAAATATATGCCCAAATCACAACGGATACGCATTAAAAACAAACAGCCTGATTTTGATTTATTGTCAGAAGATCCTCAAGCTTCTGCCAAACTTATAAAAGATAGATTACAAGACGAAGGATTTAAACATGTCAAAATAAATAAAAAATGTGGATTTGGGGAAATTATAGCACCTCATTATGAAATCGCTGTAGAAGAAGATACGGTTGCGTTTGTTTATGAACCGCTCGCTTGTCATAGTTATAATATTATTAAAGTAAAAGGGAAAAAGGTAAAGGTAGCCACAATAGATACCATGCTTAGTATCTATCTAGCATTTTTATATGCGAATAGACCTTACTATGAGCATGATAGAATTTACTGTATGGCTCAATATCTGTTTTCAGTACAATCCAAAAACAGACTTCAACAAAAAGGACCGTTAAAAAGATTCAGTTTGAACTGTATAGGCAAACAAGAAACATTAGAAGATATGCGAAATATTAAAAATAATAAATATGAAGAATTAAAACATAAAAGAGATTCTACAGAATACGAAGAGTGGTTTCTTAGATATTCCCCTACTAAACATTTGCATAATACAGACAAACCCATAGAGACCGAAAAGACAATCGCCAAAAAGAAACGTATTACACCTAAAAAGAACACAATCACCAAAAAGAAACATATTAAACCAAAAAAGAAAACTATGAAGTTACTAGGATTTAATCTATAAATAGTAGTATCATAAATTATTTGTATTTATATAAAATAGCTTTTGGAATTAAATCATGGGACATCTCTATCATTTTTTTATAACATTTATTGATAGTTACTTCGGAAATTTCACTGATAATGCTTACATCTTTTTTTGTTACATTTACATTACACGATTGTGCTATAAAATATATGATACCTGCAGCAATAGAATGGGGCGTATTTTCTGGTATTAAATTGTTTTTGTGTATTCTTACAGCGATAAATTTACATACTTTTGTAAGTTCTGTATTCATATTTAGTCTACTACAATACCGCTCAATAAATGTTAATGGTGTCGGTTGACATAGCGAGGTTTTATCTGTATTGGACATGTCACTTTCTAATTCGTTTATAATAGAAATCGCATTTTTACATCCTCTGGTTGCTGCCGTGCTATCCAAATGAAATATGTTAGCGATCTCTTTTGCGGTTCTAGGATAACTATTCACACGAGCGGATACATATATAGATGCTGCGATGATACCATCTCGGTTTAGTCCTCTAAATGTTTTTGCTTCCGAGATTTTTTTATGAAACCGCATGGCATCATCAATGATTAATTTGGGTATTCCAGAATGATTTCCTAAAATGGTTATACGCTGAAATTCATCGTATTGCGATTTTTCTTTATACGGCATCCCAAGCCAGTCGGTATATCGTCGTATTTTTCTCATTTCATAGGAAGAAGAACCATTCACCAATACTTTACATCCAAAACTGGACTCGTGTAACAAAGGGTTGATTGGCATACCACAACGTGTAGGATCGCTGGAGGATGAGTCTTCTGCTCCATAATAACGCCACTCAGAGGTTTGGTCTAAAGTATCGATGTAAAGCATTCCACATTTTTTATTCGTACAAGTTTGAAATCCTTCGTCTGAGATCATTAGAGAGGAAGCACATCCATCACATGTTTCACGTAGACCAGTATTCGTATACACACATTCTACTATGGATTTATCCAATATCTCATCGTCAAATTGTTGCCATAATTTCACTTTATCTTTATCAGAACGTCTATTTTTTTTCGTTTTAAGTTCATTCATATTACTATGAATAGCTATAATCGTAAGAAAATACTTCAATTTTATAATATTTTATTAATTATATATTGATGGGAAATACTAATTCTAATGACAAAAATAAACAGGATGATAGTTTATTAACACATGAATTAGATTTAATAGCTACCAATTACATCACCACACAAAATTTCAAAGATATGAAAAATTTGTCGGATATGAATTATTGTAATAATTTGGTGGTTATGACGTCAGATATTATTGCTAGTAAATTAAATAGTCTCAATGTAGAATATTTGGCACAAAGAATTAAGAACGGTGTAGAAATAAATGAAATGACTAAATCCGATATAGTCTACTTGAATAAGCAACATTTAGAAAATATAGACGTTAAAAACAATACTACCAAAAGGCGATTATGTATAGGTATAGCCAAATTTTATGTTAAAATAGCCCAGCTGTTTAGTGCCATTGTCACGACCATCAATCCTATATATCAATACAAGGACAGCACTGGAAAGAGTGTAGAAACTACTCTACTAAATAAAAAAGATATCCCTAAAAACACTAATATCACTGTAAAAAGACTGAATATTTGTAATAAAAGATTAGATGCTTTGTATCATAAAGAAGATTTTGAAAAACCATTGGATTCAAAAGTAACTGTACATCCTAACTTTTGCGACCTTAACTATGATAAAATCCGAAACAAAGACAGAAATTTATATCAGGAACCAGGTATGCCTGAATTAGAAAAATTATATTTTGATGAATATGATTATGATCAAGGAGGATTTACACGTATGAGCGATAAAATGAAAAGTGTATATGAGAAAGATCTAGCGTCTTTCCATAAAGCATTTACAGGAAGTAATATCCTTAAAACAGAAGATGGCAAACCAATAAAAAAATTCAGTGATATAAGGTTAAGAGATTTTCATAAAAGTGCGGGTTGTGCCAAAAACGGCAGTTATACAAATGCTTATACAGCTACGCTTAAAAATAAGTTGTTTTCAGCTTATGCTAAGCATTTGAAAACCATGATGCAAAATACAAATAAACATCAAGATAAGCTAGTTGGTATATTACAACAACTGTTTTCTCCTATTTTAAACAAGGAAACGCATCGTAAAGAAATTATTATTAATCCTAATTTGACAGAAGACAAATTAGAAGAGTTAGTAAATAACACAAGAAGCATAATTGTACAATTATATATACAATGCGAAACAGAGTTTGTAAAAGGGTTGGATTTATATCAAGCTATAGTGGAAAAACAAATTATGGAAACCTCGCAAGAGCAAATTAAAGTATTACAAAAAACATTACATGATACTCTTGTTGATGAGGTAGTTGATAATACCACTACTACGCAAGCTTCAACTGCGACAGAAGGTTCAACTGTACAAGCTTCTACTACGCAAGGTTCTACTATGCAAGCTTCTACTACGCAAGCTTCTACTACGCAAGCTTCTACTACGCAAGCTTCTACTACGCAAGCTTCTACTACGCAAGCTTCTACTGCGACAGAAGGTTCAACTACGCAAGCTTCTACTGCGACAGAAGGTTCAACTACGCAAGCTTCAACTACGCAAGCTTCTACTGCGACAGAAGGTTCAACTGCGACAGAAGGTTCAACTGCGACAGAAGGTTCAACTGTGACAGAAGGTTCAACTGCGACAGAAGGTTCAACTGCGACAGAAGGTTCAACTGCGACAGAAGGTTCAATGAATGTAACTTCACAACTACCTCCTCCTCCATAACATTAAGAAATAAAACATTAAGAAATAAAATATTATATCATATAATATATATAATGGTAATGAAAAGTAAACGCAAAGGTTCTGCATGCAAGGGTCTTCGTACTAGTACTTGTCGGCACAGACCTTCATGTAAGATGGCAATGGGCAGGAAACGTTCCTTTTGTAGAACAAAAAAAAATAAAAGTAAAAAAAAAAGAAAAACCACCAGCCGTGACGTATTTTACAGTGCGTAAAAATAAATATAATATATGATGTACGATATTATCATATATTAATATTAAGTATTAGATCTATCTTGAATTTTTTTAAATAACTCTTTGTTATATATCAAATTACCAGTAGGTTTATATGTATTAATGTCCCGATAATTATCATTTTGATTAGCTAGAGATATTTTTTTGGATTTACTGTTGATAATACTAGTATTCGGATCAGAAGCAGTAGTAACATTGTTTTCTATATGTTTTTCATTTCCCCAGCCGTCTATTTGTATTCCAGTCTTTTTCCTAATTTCTTCACGAACATAACTCGGTGTCCATGTTTTCCACGATATAAACAACAAATTTGGATGTGTATATCTAATCAAAAATCCATTTTCATGTAATTTATGTATAATATATGCTGTACAAGAGGAATGATCATATTTTGGGATGCCTATGATAACTTCGGGTATAACATACCAACAATGTTGTTCCATAGGATTAATCCTAGAACAATATTTTATTTTATTATGAATACGTAATAAAATTTTATTATACACCTTTAATGTATTCAAGTCGCTTTCCTTTTTCTTTTCGTACAACTCATCTAAATTTACTTTGAGATTAAAATCACTGTCATCTCCTAGTGTAAATATAGTATCCATATTACTATTAGCAAAGAAAAGTATTAAAATAAAGAAACTTAATTACAGTAATGACTATTAAACATTTGGTGTTATCTGGAGGTGGCCCAACTGGTTTAATCATGTATGGAGCTATAAAACGGCTACAAGAGAAAGGTCACTGGCGTCTAGATGATCTAGATACCATATACATGTCTTCTATAGGAGGATTTATCGGTATTATAATTGCTCTTGGGTACGAATGGGATGTCATAGACGAGTATCTGATACGTCGTCCATGGACAAAAGCTTTTTCTCATTTAGGCAATGATATATTGGAAGTGATGTGTAACAAAGGCATAGATGGATTACAAATGTCGTCCATCTGTACAGAACCGCTTCTATCTGGTAAAGGGTTTGCAAAAGACATTTCTTTACAATCTTTATACGAACATACAAACGTTGATTTATGTTTCATCACTACAGAGTTAAATAGTTCACGAGGTCTTACCACAGAAATACTTAGTCACAAAAACTATCCGTCAATGTCTCTAAATACCGCTTTAGCATCTTCGTGTGCTTTTCCTTTAATATTCAAACCAATATTTTATAATGATCAATGTTTTGTCGACGGAGGATTGCTACATAATTTTCCATTGAACATTTGTCTAAAACAAACCAAATGTAGTTGTGACGAAGTTCTTGCTTTTTGTAACTATGTACGTGATACCCCTACGTCATATGTGAATGAAACATCGTCCTTTGTAGACTATGCTAGAATATTATTAAGAAAATGTTATATTGAACTTGAAACTACTAAACACCAATTAAAAATCAAAAATACTATTTATTATGAGACAGACGATGTTTCAGATTATACTCAATGGATACATACATTAGAGGATGCAGACATGCGTATTTCTTTAATAGAAAGAGGCACACATGCAGCAAATCAGTTTATGTATTCAACACCGAATCAAGAAATTGGTGAAGCGTGTCTTGTTGAGGTTTAGCATCGTATTCTACTATATCATTGTTGTACAGCATCTTTATGGTAGGGTAGCCAGCTACATTAAATTTCTCTGCAGTGGCTTGATCTTTTTCGCAATCTACTTCAATAAATGTAAGTTTTACTCCAGAAGAGTGACCGTTGGTGTTAATATTTTCTTTAATTTTTTCCCATTCAGGTTTTGCAGTTTTACAATGGGGGCACCAAGTGGTATAGAAAAAATACACATCAGCACTTTTGTTATCTGTACCTTCTTCGGTGTATTCTTTATTTGGAACGTAACTTTGTTTTAATCGTGGAATAACATAGGTATTATATACCCATATTGCTACTAGAATAAAAATCCCTGCGAGTAAAAGAATCATAATCATTTTTTTGTTTGTAAATACAGATAACATTTTTTCTCGTACTTTATCTAGCATTATATTATCTGTTACGATTAATCTTGTAATGCTTAAACGAATTAATCTAAAGATATCCTAACTATACGTATATACTATGCTTTTTCGCACCATAAATGGAACTATTGTGAATGTGGAACGTCACGACTTTACTAGTGATCGTGAATATTATACATATATTAAAACAGTGGTCACTGGAAAGGTATCCTCTGGTAGTAAAGAAAATATAGTGGATAGATTAGCCAAATTAATTAAACAATCATAGTATACACTAGATATAGTAATAAAACACTTATAAGAATACATAAACCACTACTAGCAAAAATATTTGGTCTATATAATGCGTATTCTGGATTTACAAAAAAATCATGATGGTCGTTAAAGTAACTTTTAATATGTATGCTATAGAGGATGAGGGCATATGAAAGCAATAATATACCAGCCCCTTTAATCAACGTGGTAGAAGTACCTCCTATAATTCCTTTTATAAATGTACTAATAACAATAATTAACATTCCAAAAAATAAAACCATATAGTCATTTTTGGTGTTCTCAGCAAATTCGTTAAAAGAGGACATACTATATGTTTACATTTTAGTGTAAATATTAAATAATATTATTTGTATATAAGGATATGGCTAATTATACCAGACGTAAAAAAAGAATTTTTACGAAAAAACATTTTACCAGTGGTGATGGTATGTTAACGGCTGTTTGGGGGCCCAGTTTGTGGCATTTTTTACATATAATGAGTTTAAATTACCCTGTAAAACCTACAAATGAAGAAAAAAAACATTATAAACAATTTATTCTTAGTCTACAATATATTTTGCCATGTAAATATTGTCGTGACAATTTAAAGAAGAATTTTAAAACACATCCATTGAAAACTTCACATATGAAGGACAGAGATAGTTTTTCTCGTTACGTTTATACATTACATGAAATTGTAAATACCATGTTGGGTAAAAAATCAGGATTAACCTATTGTGATGTAAGAGAGAGATACGAACATTTTAGAGCAAGATGTAGCAATACAGTGAAGATAGATAGAGACAAGAAAGAAAAAGGTTGTACAGAACCTCTGTATGGGAAAAAAGCCAAAGGGGTAATAAGAATTATACCACAAGACGAAAAATGTGAAACTTTAGAGATTGATAAAAAATGTCTGAAAACAAAAAAATAAATATCTTATTATACACTATAATAAGATATGGCGGTTCAAATGAGTACAGATTCTGTGTATATTGGAGAATTGAAATATTTGCTAAAAGGACTGAGTCATGATTCATATAAGATTCAAGAAGAATACATAAATTATATTGACAATAAAAAAGGTCATAATCCTGCAAATGCTGCTAGAGCTTTAAATAAATTATTACCGATTGTTACCACATGGACTACTATAGCAGGGATCTATGAAGGTTTGACAGGAGATTCAACTCATCGTGATAGCCGTATTTATTCCATAAATACGTGGACGGATGGGAGTGTGAAAGGATTTGAAAGCCCTCCTAAATTATATGAGGATGGTATATTGGTAGGTCAACAATTAGCTGAGACGATTAAAGAAGCGGCAGATATTGCGTCTTTTGCTTCGGGTGTCGAAGGCGGATCAAACGACGCAAAAAATGAAAATGATAAGATAGTCTATGGATTTACTGTATCAAAACGTGGTGGATCAAAACGTGGTGGATCAAAACGTGGTGGATCAAAACGTGGTATGAAAGGCGGTGCTCCGTTTTATGTAAAAAGAGCGATGTCATTGGCTCTTATCGCAGGATTAGGTCTTATTGCGTATAACATACCGGGCGTTACAGAGGGTGTAAGTATGGCATATACAGAAGCAACCAATTATCTTATACGTCTTGCGTACGGAATGAGGGTTGTTCGTGAAGGTTGTTTGACACCTTCAGCCAATTTATGGAACTATGTACTGGTGAGCGTTACACCACGTGATACCATAAAATCGTGCGTAGAAATTGCTCGTGAAAACGAAGCTGCTTTACAAGCTATAACTACAACAGTTCAGGTTGGTATTACATCTGTAATCGCTTTTTTAAATACCACAGGAATTGTTCTCGGATGGTCTAATATAACTTCCTTTCTTGACTTTATGGATACACGTATTTCTGAACCATTATGTGATATGATCGGTGCCAGCGCAGTAAGTGTTGCAAGTACAGTAAGCAGTTTGGCTTCTAAAAGTGCTAGTACAGTAAGCAGTTTGGCTTCTAGAAGTGCTAGTGCTACCATGGATGGTATTGGTACTGCATTAGTAGTATGTAATGAAAAGATCAAAGATTTTAGAAGTTATTTTAAAAATATATTTTTTCCTCCTATAAAACGACAAAAATCAAACGATAGCGATATGCCTCTAGTAAAACCAGAAGCAGAAGATATTACCAATTCCAATGATGCTACCAATGATGCTGAAAACATTGCTACAGCATTTAAAGATAGTATTGAAGCATTTAAAGATGATATAGGAACTAGTCTGTCAAAACCCGGAAGCCATCTTCTGGAAGGTATAGAATTTACACAAGAACAAGCAGCAGAAGCTGCTGCTGCAGAAGCAGCAGCAAGAGCATCAGATATACCAGCAGCAGCAGAAGAAGAAGAACCATTTAAAGGTGGAAAAAAATTTACTAAACGAAAACCCAAAAATAAAACAACCAAATCACGAAAAAATAAAAAAAATAAAAAATATAGACAAACTAAACAAAAACGTAAAAGTTCTAGAAAAAGATACCGATAAATTTACATGCCAAACGAACTAAAGTCCGTCAAAACAGGACGAGGCATAAATACGCTCTCGTTATTAGCATTATAGTTTGGCTGGTTATTAGCATTATAGTTTGGCTGGTTATTAGCATTATAGTTTGGCACTTTTTTACATTCAAAGGATGGTTGAGGACAGCGTGCGCACGGAGGACAAGGAGGAGGTGGTTCTGCTCTTGGACAGCTCGTTTGCGAAGGACACGCAGGACATACAGGAGGTACTACTTGTGATTTTAATATATAAAGATCGCTATTATTTTCTGATAGTTCAGGCTCATTATAATCATCATTCATAGGATAAGTATACACGGTATTACCTGCTGGACCAGTATATGAATTCACGTCAGCAACACTAGTATGTCCGCTTGTCATACCTTCACAATTTCCTCTGGGTGATAAAACACTACATAGCAATAATGATCCTATTAAAATTAAAAATAAATGAAAAGCATTAAGTGTATATTTCATTATATTGTATGTGTGGAAAAAAAATAAGGTAATATATTCACTGATAAATTGAAACATAATACAAATATATTATAAAGTAATTACAACATATACGAATATGTCTATCAAAAATACACGGTTAGAAACAAGGTACCACGACAATGACTTAATTGAAATTGGTATAGATGAAGCGGGGAGAGGTCCTATGGTAGGTCGTGTATATGCTGCGGCTGTAATTTTGCCTATAAATGATGAGTATAAGCATTCTGACATGAAAGATTCTAAACGTTTTCATTCAGAGAAAAAAATTAGATTAATATCAGAATATATCAAAAAAAATGCAGTAGGATGGGGTATTGGATATGCTAGCGAAAAAGAAATAGACGCACACAACATTCGTAAAGCGACTCATACTGCAATGCATCGTGCTATTAAACAACTTATGGAAAAATTAAATCTTAATGGCAAGGAAGTTCATCTTATTATAGATGGCAATGATTTTACACCATACATGATATTTGAAGATAATTGTTTAATTCAAGTACAATCAAGTACGATAGAAAAGGGGGACAATAAGATTACCTCTATTGCAGCGGCATCTATACTGGCTAAGGTTGCAAGGGATGAATATATTGAAGAACTCTGTACAACAGAACCCGATTTACAAACGAAATATGGTTTGCTTAAAAACAAAGGTTATGGGACACAACAACATTTGGATGGTATTCGTGAACATGGTATATCGCAATATCATCGCACTACATTCGGTATATGTAGACAATTCAATATAAGTTGAAAAGAGTAGTACTCTTCTAATATGTCCAAAATTAAAAAACATATTAATCACTATGTCGGGAGGTTATTTCTTAACATATTATATATGGATGATTACGAATATTTTTTTGCATTGAGATCAAGTGAAGTGGATTCGTGGGAGATAGGTATACATCCAATGATCATTTCCCAAAAAAAGTATTTAATTGGACAATATATGGAATATGATTGGTTTAACAAACCAGTATTTGATACTCCAAATAGTTCGTATGAATGTATTATATTAAAAATTAATAAAAATACAAATCGTAAAAATGAAATTGTAAGACAATTAAAATATCAAGGCGTTCATCATTCAGATATATCTGAGGTATATTTGTACGGATTCATCTCATCATCAACTATAATGAACGCCAAAGAAAAAATTAAAAACACAATAATAGATACACAAAAAGATTACGTTTCTGTCCCTGTATATGCCGACATAACAGCTAAAAACATAGGAGATGAATTTATAATTACCCTACAAGGACACAGTAACCATAAATATATAACATATTATCTCACTTTACCACTATTTAAAGTTAATTATATATTAGATACATAACAATGATTAAAACTATTATAATACATACAGGATACAAAAAATATCTGGAAGAAAATGTCAGAATCACATCAGAGACAAATAAAATTATATTGGTCGGCGATGATTCTGTAAAACAGTTAGGAGAAATAGAAAATGTAGAATTTATAAACATAGATAAATACTTATATAATATAAATAAGGTATATAGACCATATTTTATAAATTACTCTTCAAATAATTTACATCATGAATTTATGTGTTTTGCCCGAATTTTTATAATCAAAGATATAATGGAAGAGTTTAATTTGGACAATATATTCCATATTGATAGCGACAATATATTATTTCAAGACATAAATAACTATCCATTCACAAACGATGTTGCATATTGTATGCCTAATAACTATGAAAACACTCATAGAATGAGTAATAGTATTCATTGTGGTCTATTGAACAAGCAATTTTGCAACACATTTGCGTGTTTGTACAATGATATTTATATTAATAAAAGCAAATTTAATTTAATAGAAGATAAAATTAATTATCATACACAAAATGGTATATACGTTAACGGTGGTATATGTGATATGACATTTTATTATTTAATACATAACATTATAAATGTTCAAAATCTTATGTTACCGGTAACTATTGGTAATAAAAAATATATTTTTATTAATAATTATAACAATGGAGAAGGGTTTGAATCAAGACAACAGTATTCATTAAATTCAAATAAAAAACTTCATATTTACAAAAACAAATATAATGAGACAGTAATATATGATGAAATATACAAAGAAGAATATCATCTTATCAATATACATTTTCAAGGATCAGCAAAAATTCTTTTAGATAGAGAAAAAATAAAAGAGTTTATTATATAAAATGATTTTAATATAACAAAACTATAAGGATACCAATTTAAAAAACGGTGATACTTGTAATTACCAATGTTTATATAATATCAATTATGATATTATATAAAACTGCTTACTACTTAACGTAATACCATATTACAATAATATATAAAATTGAATGGTTTTTACATATTATTTAATCACACACCCACTGTCATCATGAAGCTAATCGTGTTTGATACTGAAACTACAGGTCTTCCAGAGACATTCAATACACCTATAACAGAGACCGAAAAATGGCCACATATCGTTCAACTTAGCTGGATTGTGTATGACGCATCTACACACGAAGTATTAGGTATACAAGATCATATTATAAAATGTTTGGTGGATATTCCGTTAGAAAGTAGTAACATTCATGGCATAACCAATTCGTATGCCAACCAGAAAGGTATAGCATTGTGTGATGCTATGGACTTGTTTGATCATGACCTACAAAAGGCGGATATGGTAGTTGCCCATAATATTTCCTTTGACAAACGTGTTTATATGGTAGAAGCAATTAGAAACAACCGACCACATTATTTTGTCCACAATGGTATTCCAAAATCAGAATTTTGTACCATGAAAGAAACAAAAGCATTTTGTAATATTGAAAAAACAAGTATGTATTGGGGAAAATATCTCAAATATCCTACTTTGATGGAACTACACGAAAAATTATTTGAGGTTATACCAAAAGGGGCACACAATGCAATGGTAGATGTACTTATTTGTATTAGATGTTACCTATCATATACAACCCAAGTAGATGTTCTTAAACAGAACAAAACTCTCTCAAAATTATATCAATTAAATTGTGAACCCTAGGAGGAACACATTTCACATGATTGTTCTTGTTGATCTGGCTCTGGATTAATTGTAAATTGTTGAGGTTGATGACGAGGTTTGCGCCTCAGATAATAAATACCGGTTTTTAAACCTTTGTCCCAAGAAAAAAAATGCATAGAGGTTAACATTTTATAATTTGGTTCTTCGCACCATAAATTTAAACTTTGAGATTGACAAATATATGCTCCACGATCCGCTGCCATTTCAATTAAGTCACGCATCTGCATTTCCCAAACAATCAAATATCGTTCCTTTATCTCTTTATCTAGACCTACGATATGCTGGATACTTCCTTTATTTGCGATAATACTATTTTTTATTTCTTCCGACCACAACCCTGCGTCTGTCAGTTCTTTCATAAGATGTTTGTTCACTACCACAAACTCTCCTGCCAATGTTCTGCGTGTATAAATATTACTTGTAAATGGTTCAAAACACTCGTTGTTGCCTAAAATTTGTGAGGTAGATGCCGTAGGCATTGGTGCTACTAGTAAAGAATTACGAATACCATAACGCATAACTTTTTGACGCAGAGATTCCCAATCATAGCGATCGGACGGCTCAATACCCCACAAATCAAATTGAAATTTTCCATGCGATAACGGAGATCCTGAAAAACTAGAATATGCTCCCGCACATCCACCATCTAGACATTGTTTCCATTCCGCATAAATTGGAGCATGTTTTTCTAGTATAGTAGTTGCCTCTTTATCTAACTCCATATAACTCCTAGACACATCCATGATACATGGTGACGAATTATTGAATATATTTGATTTTTCGCACAAACGTAGCAAGTTATGCATGTCTTCTGAACGAGCAATGGACATCTCCAAAGAGGTTTCCATTGCAGCATGATATATGGTTTCAAATATCATTTTATTCAATGATTTTGCTTCAATACTACAAAACGGCAGTTTCAATATAGCAAATACGTCGGCCAACCCTTGTACTCCAATTCCGATAGGTCGGTGTAATAGATTACTCCGTTTCGTTTTTTCAGTAGGATAATAGTTTATATCAATGACCTTGTTTAAATTATAGGTCACTACTTTGGTCACCTCGTGTAGTTTTTCATAATCAAATTCTCTATTCTCTTTGATGAACATAGGCAACCCAATACTTGCGAGATTACATACAGCGGTTTGATCTTTGTCACTATATTCAATAATTTCTGTACAAAGATTTGAAGATTTAATGACACCTAAATTTTGCTGATTGCTCTTTGAATTCGCAGCATCTTTGTAACACAAATAAGGTGTCCCCGTTTCCATTTGACTGTCCAAAATTTTAAACCACAAATCACGTGCCTTCATCTTTTTCAGATATTTTCCTTCATGAATGTATTGATTGTATTTTAGAATGAACCCTTCCCCATAACAATCGGATAATCCTTTGCACACATCTGGACACATTAAATACCAGTCTAAATTATGCTTTACTGCTTCCATAAACGCATCGGGCACCCACAAGCCATAAAACAAATCCCGTGCTCTCATCGCTTCATCGCCGTGATTTTTTTTAAGATCAAGCCATTCCACGATATCACCATGCCATGGCTCCAGATAAATGGCAAAACTGCCATTACGTTTACCACCTTGGTCTACAAACCGTGCCGTAGCATTATATACTTGTAACAAGGGGGTCAACCCGTTGGATAAACCATTCGTACCACGAATATAACTGCCCGTTGCTCTAATATTATGAACATGTAGTCCAATACCTCCTGCCCATTTGCTTATTTGTGCACATTCTTTTAACGTATTAAAAATACCGTCAATGTTATCTTCTTCCATTGCCACAAGATAACACGAACTTAATTGTGGTCTACGGGTTCCTGCGTTAAAAAGTGTAGGTGTTGCATGAATAAAATATTTTTGAGACATTAGCGTATAGGTTTCTACTACTTTATCCAGATCTTTGTGATGAATACCTAACGCTACACGCAACCACATATGTTGTGGTCTTTCCACCACTTGGTTGTTTACTTTAATCATGTATGCACGTTCCAGTGTTTTAAAACCAAAATAATCAATCAGATAGTCACGATCATAATCTAAAACAGATTGTAAATAAACATGGTTCTCCTCCACAATGGAGATTAGTTCTTCGCTTATCAAGGGAGACGCATGTCCATTACCATCTTTAAAACCATGAAGAATACGCATAGTTGTTAAAAAACATTCACTCGTGTTTTTATGGTGATTGGAAACAACTATTCTAGATGCTAGATGTCCATAGTCTTGTTTTTGTGTACTCATTGACGCACATTGAGCAGCCACCAATTCGTCAATGGTGGTTGTTTTAATATCTGGTACCAACTGATCTATAATTTTCATGACCAATTGTGCGTATCCGATTTGAAGTTTAGGTTCAATATTTACACTTAATTTTTTAACCCTTGCTAAAATTTTGTCAAAGGACATTTCTTGAGTAACCCCATTACGCTTTGTGACTTTCAATTGGTCTTCATTCATTGAACTATATAGGTGTTAACATTTAAATCATTACCTTGTAATATAAAAAAATGATATATTATGACAATAAATTAATTGGTATCAATCGTAATTAAACATTTCTGATCCATAACTTCCGGCTTGGATTTAATACGTTGCCTTTTTTTGGGTGATCGGTGGTCATACCCTTCTTTTTTCTCTTTCACAATGATGTCCCATATATCTTTTAAAATTGGTTTAGCTGCTTCCAACCATTTTTTATTTTTAACTACCAATACTACACTGACTTCATCTAATTTCCAATATATATGTTTTAACCAGTTTTCATGCTTATTCATAATTTCCTCGTTCCATGTTATAAATACAGATTCGGTTAGATGGAGTGGAGCGTATTCGTAAATAGGTTGTCCTTCTTTGTCTAAGAACAAAGACATAATACCTTTTTGTTTTCCATCTTCGCTAATATTATAACGGTTTCCATCTTCTATGAATGCTTCTTGGTCCTCGTATTCTTTGAATCTTGTTTCTAAAAAATCACATTCGGTTAAATTACATACTTCCAGTTGTATTTGCATTTGGATCCAGTATTCTTCTTTTGGTATACCGGTAATGTCCCGATTAACTATATTTTTAACTTCTACCATTCTTCCATACCTATCCGAATGAGGATCCGTATTGATGCCGTCAGGTGATGCTGCAACAAAAGGTATATCTCTATGTGGTATACATCCAAAATCGCTAACCCTAGTGTTGTAATTCAATTCATACCATTGTAATGAAACGTCTTCATATTTTTGTCCCCAATGCATAGGAGACTCTAAATTAATTTTAGAATATTTGGTCGTGTCTAAAGGGATACATTTAGAGTAGATCAATTGATTTCGGTTACTTTCGGTTGAGAAGGCTTTCCATATACTACTCGCAGTTAAATAATTATGCCGAAACGTGTACCATTCTTCTGTGCGTTGTGCTGGCTGCGGAATACTGGATAAATAGTCCAGTGTTTGTTTAATAAAACATACCTTTGGATCATGTTTTACTGTTTTAGTACGATATGATCTTTTTGGACAAATATACATAAAATACGTCTTTAATGCTTCTACTACCAACTCTTCTATTTCATCACGTATAACCTCTTCAGTAAATATATTTTTCAGAAGGATTATCGATTGATCATATACTGTAGTGTATAATGTATCATGAAAGGATGGCTTGCTAAATGCAAGTATAGTGTCGTTTACGTTGGGTTCAATTAATTCTCCAATCATGTCAAGTATATCGTATTTGTCTTGTTCTTGGAACATTTCTTTAGGTGTTTCCATATTTTATGTATTGTAAATATAATATATAAAATACTTCAATTTATTATGTATTGCGGGATTTTCTTGTAAGGTTGCCTGTATTTAGTGAGGTTAAAGTTGATTTTTGTTTTTCACATCTTTTTAATGTGAACCGATTATGTGTTTTATTGTATAACAAACAATGAATTGCCTCTATTTCTTCTGTTTCTTTATTATATTTAACTTCACGTACTTTTTCTAGGCGATTGCGATCCAAACATACTACCAAATATTCTTTTAATGCATTTACTTCTGTACAATTATGTGTGTTGTTTTGGCAATATTTTTCGGCATAATCATGTAGTTTTAGAATTTTATCACTGCGGTCTAGTCTTGGCCACGAAAGATTTTTATTTTGTTTCATCTCTTCTTCTAACAACCGATCAATGTTAGCCGTATCTGTATCCCCTGTACTAGATAGATTGGTATTTTTACCGTTCATCAACATGGTTTTATATTGAATATTTTTAAGATATTGACACCCTTCTCCGTCCTCTTGCGACATTGTATATATATTATATAGTGTTAATTTTAACCTATTTACACACAACTAGTATTTATATATATTTTGTTATTAACAAGTATGAACCATAAAATAACAATTATAGAAGGGAAGAAAAATATTGACAGGGTTACACTTACCAAAGACAAAAGAATAAAACATGGTGCTTTAGAAAAAGAATTGGATCCTGAATACATCCTATCTTTGTTGTTGAGATTAGAAACCGATCAAGAAGATGTATATAAAAAAGTCTGTATAAAAGGATTAGAACAAAAACGTACAGGGTATAAAAGCCAAGACATTAGAAAAAACCTACATCATTCAGATACCTTAATCACCCTTTCAGAGATTATAGACAAGCTAGTAAGTTCTTCCTTACAATGTCATTATTGTCATACTTCAGTCAAAGTAATGTACCGTATTGTACGGGATCCATTACAGTGGACTTTAGATCGTATTGATAATCGGTTAAGTCATACAGCATCAAATACTGTTATATCTTGTTTACAATGTAATTTAAAAAGAAGAAACATAGACAAGGATAAATTTTTTTTATCTAAGAATTTGAAAATCATTAAGACAAACTAAGTAATTTATTTACTAGTATATAATTAATGACTAGTTATGTATGGCGATCAGGAGAACCAGCAGAAAGAAGTGTAATTAAAGTATCTCCAAATGATCTTGCTTTACAGGAAAGTGGTCATTTTAACAATAATGCAATGGAAATCACAGACATGGATCAAGATAGCAATCGTAGAGATACAATGAATGGAAAATTAAACGATAGGTATTTAGTACATCAAACCTCTAAAAATCCTTTCCTCGCAGGTGCCGACTATATGAATGACTTGACTATACAGGATCAATATCTTAGACCAAAATCTTCACATATAGAAAACCCGAATTAGTATTTAAAACATACTCCCTATTGTAAATTAATTATATTATGAATGCACATCAAACACAAAATAGTCTGTTATTGACCAATTTATTGGATTTTTATAACAAAGAGGATAATTTACACGAAATGCTAACGATTATAAACGGACAATCCAGTATTTCCCTTAGAATAGTAGATTGGTTTGTTACCAATTACTCAAAACAATATTATGTAACGTTTTCCACGAAAAATGACCTTAGATTCAAAGTATATGTAGATTATAAACTTAAACTTCGTGCCTACTCTAAAAAAAGGTTTGATCCGTTTTGTCGTTGGGATCGGATCAGTGTTCCATACAAGGATGAACATTATATTCAAACCACCATCGGACAACTTAATTTTTTCAAATGGGCGTTTGAAAATGACGTAATTGAATATATTAAAACCCACTATTCTGACATAGAAACAGATATGAACAGTAGAAATAGCACATCCAAACGTGTGAAACAGGTAGTGTCTTCTACCAAAACGAGAAAGAAACGTGAAGAATTGTCTGTGTCGGCTACCAAATCTATTCATCGGGAAGAAGTTAGAATAGTGGTTAAATTTAATTAGAAATCTGTAATTTAAATATTGTACTATGTAAATTACATATGGGAAATAACAGTTCTTCTATTAAAAAAATAAATTTTGAAGACATGCAATCTATATTGAATACTCCTGATTCAATTATAATAAATACACTTGACCATACCAAACAGCAGTGTTTGATATTACACACCGTTCAAGCAGACAAAGAAACCGATATATTAAATAATGTTCTTAGAAAAAATATGGAAACACGAATTGTTTTGTACGGCATGAATGCTTGTGATGAGATGATCGTTGTTAAATATAATCAATTAATAAAATTAGGATTTTCTAATGTATTGGTATATCCTGGTGGATTATTTGAATGGCTTTTGTTACAAGATATTTATGGCGAAGACAATTTTCCTACCACAAAAAAAGAAATGGATATTCTTAGATTTAAAGGTAAACAAATTTTCAATAAATTATTGATTCATTAGGAAGTCATTAATTTGGCGTTCCCAAATTTCAAATGTCTCTGGTTGTTTCGTTATGTCAATGTTCCCATCAATAATACATAGATGTTTAGGTTCGAAGGTTTTAATCCATTCCTCATGGTAATCGTGACATTTATGCATATATTCTATTGGAATAGTTTCTCCTTTGCGTGATCTTTTTTCTACACGTGTATGTGCGATTTCTGGGCTGGTTTTAATATAAATAACTTGTTCTTCAGGAAATTGTGTTTTAAATTCGTCAAACCATTTTAAATAGATTTGATATTCTACATCCTTTATTTTACCATCGTCGTATAACATCTTTGCAAAGATATGTCTATCTGTGTCTAAGCTGCGTTCAGAGATGATTATGTCATATCCCTGCTTCATAGTACGTTTAAGCAACGCTAGGCGTGATATATACGCCATCATCTGAAATGCGAATGCATATTGTGGTTGGTCGCTATAGAATAGTTCCAACATGGTTGTCCCATCCATATCCTTAATCGTATTCCATTCGTCTACTGGTTCTTGTAAAAAGCAAATCTTAAGGTTGTCATTCTCAATGTACTTTGAACGTAAATATTCTACTAAGGTGGATTTACCGCCACCAATATTGCCTTGAATAGTTGCTAGAATAGGCATTGTAGTGTTATGTGTATGACATTATATATCTATAATTTCCTATATCAATTTTTTGTCTTTATAGTTAATATACATGAACACAAAAAAGTTATTTTATATCACATTGGTGATATCTATTGTGGTTCAAATCATAACAGGAGTTATAGAATTAGCTACACTTTTTGTAAAAGTACCATCCGATTTTTCGTTGATGAGACAACTCTTGTGGTTAGAAGTCATTGTTCAAACGATAGAAGGAGGATTTTATTATTGGTTAGCCTATAATTTCAATAAAGTAGCAAACATTACTCCTAAGAGATATATGGATTGGGTCATTACTACACCAACGATGCTTGTCACGTTGATATTGTATTTAATATATATAGACGTGAAAGAAAAGGATAACACTGATCTAGAATTATTTACACTTGCCAAACAACATTCTGGTGTTATCCTACCCGTACTAATATTGAATTGGATGATGTTGGTCTTTGGTTATCTAGGAGAAATGAGAATAATACCAGTCCTGACAGGTGTAGTAATAGGATTTATACCTTTCCTCTTGTTTTATTACTTGATATATGAGAATTATTATAGCGAAAAGGGGGCATCGTTATTTTGGTATTTTTTCTTGTTTTGGTCACTATACGGTGTAGTTGCCGTTCTACCATATTATTTAAAGAATTCCTTATACAATATATTAGACCTGTTTGCAAAGAATTTTTTCGGTATATTCTTGAGTTATATGATATGGACCGGAAAGTATTTATGAAAAAGTTGAAATGATTAAATGTAATATATATAACTTACATACAACTAATCCCTGATACAACTAATCCCTGATACAACTAATCCCTGATGGATCTGTACCAACGTAAACTAACCCGTGATGAGTGGAACAGCATTGAAAAACCTATCACAAAAAGTGAATTACAAGTCGTTCAATTAATCAAAGAAGGATTCTCCAATGTTCAATTAAAAAGAAACAATACACTGACTATTCTTCTATTATTAAAAGTACCTTCTTCGGTTGAAATAGAAACATATGTATTTACTCATTATATTCAAACAGAATTCAATGCTATATTAGATATTTCTATAAAACGTCCTTTGGAGTATACAGTTGTAACAGAAGGAAAGCATCATATTCGTTCGGTAGACCGTATTCGTTTTGGAAACACCGATTCTCAATTAAAACAAACCAAAGACAAACTATTTGAATTTATATTATTAGACGTACTCAGAACGTGTTTGAAATCTAGAGAAAAAGGCGACACCTCATGGGTAGTTGGACTGTACACGATGAAACGATTGTTGACCTATAACGTAGTTACCTGTAATCAGATATTGTATGCCAAACTTATTTATATTTGTAAAGTGCTTGTCCAAGAATGTAATATGAGACAGGTAGTGTATCGCTCCAAAGAGATTATAGAAGAAAACCCTTACTTGTTAAAATATGCAGATGAACAACTATATGATCATCAAAAAAAAATATTTACACAATTCAAATACGCAGGAGATAAACCACAGCTGGTGTTATATATTGCTCCTACAGGTACTGGAAAGACACTCACACCGCTTGGTCTCGCACAACATTTTAAAGTGATATTTGTATGTGCGGCAAGACACGTTGGATTAGCTTTGGCAAATTATGCCATTAGTGCGGGAAACAAGGTGGCGTTTGCTTTTGGATGTAATGACGCAGAAGATATTCGGTTACATTATAATGCAGCAAAGGATTATACAAAGGATTGGCGTAGTGGTGCTATACGAAAGGTAGATAACTCTGTAGGAGAATGTGTTGAAATCATTATTTGCGATATTCAATCCTATATTCCAGCCATGCATTATATGTGTGCTTTTAATACGCCCGAGCAAGTGGTTATGTATTGGGATGAACCAACCATATCTTTGGATTACACAGACCATCCATGCCACACATACATTCACACCAATTGGCGTGACAATATCATTCCAAACGTTGTATTGTCTTCCGCCACGTTACCACAAGAGAACGACATGATGCCAACTATTCGGGATTTCATGTCAAAGTTTGAACATGCGGAAGTCACCTCTATTATTAGTTATGATTGTAAAAAAACCATACCCTTGATCAACAAAGCGGGCTTCGTAGAAGCACCACATTACATGTATGAAGACTATGCTAAGGTGAAAACGTGTGCGGAATATTGTTTACAACACCCAACCCTACTCAGATACATTGATTTGGATGCATGTAGTGTATGTATTGAGACGATCCACGAAGACTATCCTCAAACGATCTTACATGATGGATTGAATATTGACGAACAATTTCGTACTGTAGAAAGCATTGATATGTATACAGTTAAACAATATTATTTGAATCTTTTAAAAAATATTCATCCAGATCATTGGACAGAAATTCGTGATAAATGTCTTCTTAGACGAAATAGAAAACATGCTTCTAACATACTTGTCACCACAAGTGATGCACAGACGCTAACAGATGGACCAACTATATTCTTAGCAAATGACGTTGAGAAAATAGGATTGTTTTGTCTTCAGCGTGCAAATATTCCACAAGAAGTCATTGCTAATATATACAAAAAAATACAATTTAATTCTCTAGTAACTAGTAAAATTGCGATCAAAGAAAAAACATTAGAAGATCTTACAGCCAAAGACCAAGAATCTGGAAACGATAAAAAACTAGCAGATATACATCGTGGCACACCAGAAGTTAAAAAACTCCGCAATGACATTAAAGAATTACAAAAATGTATAATGACAATATCTCTTCCAGAACGATATGTTCCTAACATGTACGAGCATTTAAACCTACACGATGCGAGTGAGGAGGTTCGCAAGAGAGTATTCAAACCATGTATCACCGAAGAGGACGTGGAGTACATCATGTTGATAGATGATATAGAAGATCAATGGAAGCTCTTACTGTTAATGGGTATAGGTGTATTTGTATTACATAAAAGTGTTAGGTATATGGAATTTATGAAACAACTGGCACGTGAACAAAAATTATATTTGATCATAGCCTCTACAGACTTTATCTATGGTACAAACTATCAGTTTTGTCACGGATATATTTCAACCGACCTAGAATACATTAGTCAAGAAAAAGCGATTCAAGCTATGGGGCGTGTAGGAAGAAATAAATTACAACACGACTATTCTCTGCGGTTTAGAAACGACAATATTATTTATAATATGTTCCAAAATACTACAACCAAACCTGAAGTTGAAAATATGGCGAGGTTGTTTAATTCATAAATAATATACAAATATATATAAATATATTAGCTAATATATGTATATAACATGATGAAATATTTGTTTGGTAGTATAGTAAATACTAGTAAAAATCCATTAGGACGATGGAGCACTGTATATTCAAGTTTTGATTTACAAAAAAGGATTGATTTGGCAAATATTGATAACTGTGGACCATGTATACATAGTGATATTCCAACTGAAAATAAATATAAAATACAATCAGGACATTTTGTGGTGAAAAAAACAAAACCTGAAAATTTGAAACATAGTCTAGATTAATTATCTATAATTTCACATATACATTATTCAAATCAATATTCTTCCCACAAGTCATTTGTGGGACTTGGGTAAATTTATCTTTTTTTAATTTATCTTGTAATTGTTCAATGCACGCTTTCCATGTCAATGAATTCGACTCATTTAATAACTCAACGAAATGAAACGTCATTGCTCCATTAAAATCTCCTTCTAAGTAAGCATCCATACTAACTTGATCATCACGACAACCCGATACACATATTACTGTTCCTTTAGTATCATTAGACAAACTATTGTGAGACAATTTGGGTTGTCCTTTATAATATTTATATGGTAGATCAAGAATCGTGCCACTATGACAAGTGTCCACAAGTGCGATTAACGTAACATTTGCTTTCAGATGAGTATCTATAATATGCTTTAATTCATCGTCCACTATGGCAAGGTTATCTACACTAATCAATAATTCATCTTTGCCATCTTCTTCGTCGTTAGAAGAATCTCTTTTGAAATATCCATGACCGCTAAAACTAAAAAATAAAGTGTCTCCACTATTACCTGATTTCAATAATTTGGTGAGTTGAGACAAAACATTTTGTTTTGTTGCTTGCGAATCCGTCAATGTTACTATATTAGAGCGACTGTAATTATATTTTGCAGTTAACAATTGTTTTAAATCGTTTACGTCATTTACGCATCCTCTTAACTCACTAGAAGTATTCACATAATTAATACCTACTAGAAGTGCTTTTTTACCATGAGTGAGTGTTGGTTGAGAAAAATTATTCTGAATGGCTTTAATATCGGATTCTCTTTTTTTATTCAGAATTTCTTTTTGTTGATTGAACCAACGGATAATATACCTAATGTAATATCGCTTTGTGTTATTATTCATTCTCATTGTATTAATATTACGAATGGTATTGTTTGCGAAAGTGATTAATCTATTTAACGCATTGGTGTATAAAACATGTATTTTCCTTATTTCAGCATCCATTATATAATATAAATATATATTATATTATAATATATCTTAGTTATAAAATTGAACACGCATTGTAGTTAATAGTATATATCATACAAGTCATGGATATATATCAATACCTAAACAAACCAAAACTAAATCAACAATTATCAGACAAAGAGTTTGAAGCCATATTGCCGACACTCATTGATACTCTAGTTCAATACGGATTTCAAAACATCATTCGTGATTACAATGATAAATATTTATCGGATATTTTTAGAATAGCAAAGGAATTAAAGCTAAAAAAAGACCCCATAAAAATGGATGACTGGGCATTCAATAGATACTTATTGAAGGAATAAAATGGTACAAGAGATATAATGTTTTTTAAATTGAATAGATATAAACAATTAATATATCTATTAATGTATATCATGCAAATCTTTGTAAAAACTCTTACCGGCAAAACTATTACTCTTGAGGTTGAACCAAGCGACACGATTGAAAATATAAAACAAAAGATACAAGATAAAGAAGGTATTCCCCCAGATCAACAGCGTCTTATTTTTGCAGGCAAGCAATTGGAAGATAACCGAACGCTTAGTGATTATAACGTACAAAAAGAATCCACCCTACATTTAGTATTGCGGTTGAGAGGCGGTGAATAAGTATTCATATTACAAAAAAATGATCCATTATAGATTCGTTTTTTCACTATACATAACATTTAACTATGTATAGTGAAAACAAACCAGTTCAATTGGGGCTATGTTGTATCAATACAAAATTACGAGCACAAAAACCACCAGTTTTTGCATCACGCAAAATGATCATTCGTTCAGTTGAAGAAAAAGGAATTCATGTTCTTAAAGAAAAAATAACACAAAATCTGATGGATGTACTTACCATGATGGATTGGAATGAAGCGAATGGAATAAAAGTATTACGGTTAAGCAGTGAATTATTTCCACATAAATCCAATCCAAAAGTAAAAGACTATACGTTTGACTTTGCAGAACCGTTACTTGTTGAGATTGGTAAACGAGCGAAATTATACCGTCAACGACTCACCTTTCATCCTGGACAATACAATGTAGTTGGGACACCTAATGAAAAATGTTTTATTCAAACGTGTCATGATTTAAAATACCATGCAGATGTAGTGAGACTATGTGACATAGATGAATTAAGTCCTGTAATCGTGGTTCACGGAGGAGGGGTATATGGAGATAAGGAAAATACCATTAAAAGGTGGTGTGAACAATATTATAAGTTAGATGAAGATGTAAGAAAATACCTTGTTCTTGAAAACTGTGAAAAAAGCTTCTCTATAGAAGACTGTTTACATATTTCAAATATTGTAAATATTCCGGTTGTATTTGATACACATCACTATGCGTGTTATTGTAAATTACATCCAGCCGAATCATTCAAACCAGCGGATCAGTATATTCCTGATATTTTAAACACTTGGAAACGGCGTGGCATGAAACCAACGTTTCATGTAAGCGAACAAGGATCAGGACGTACTGGACACCATAGCGATTTTATAGAAACTATACCTGAATATTTATTAGAAATACCCCATACATATGGTGTTCATATTGATATTATGATTGAAGCCAAAATGAAAGAACAGGCAATAGAAAAATTATATACAAAGTACCCCTCAATTAAACTGTCTTTCCATTCCAGTCACACCCTTTTACGGAATTCAGCCTACGAAGGATTGGGTAGAAAAAAAATGTAAAACGTGTTATTGTTGTAGTTATACTAAAAAAAGAAGAAGTTAAAAATAATTAACTTAACTTAATTCATCTGCATAATTATATGGATTCACATTTTTTTTTATTTTCTCGGTAACCATATCAAATTCTTTTTGAGAGGTCAATGAATGCTTTCCTTGTATCATTTGCATATACGCTTTATAATTGTTATAATTGACATACATTGGATTTAAGAAACGGGTCGCCCATAATAGAAACGAACCGATCATCCACAAGAATGCCGAATACCATTCCCGTCGGAATACCTTATACAGTATCATACAAAATAAAAGTATAAATATCAACTGTGTCATACCAAATAATACTTCTATTAGACGTTTCGCTTTCATTCCAGATTCAAAATTGCGATGCATAAATTGAAAAAATACTATCCCTTCATTATTCACTGGTTCAAAATAGTATTCATACAACGGCATATCTGTTATGGACGGGATCAATACGTCCACTATTTTTTGTGGCCACAAATATATTATTGGGATGCGTGTATAGCACTTATACACATAATATGGTTCAAAAATCATATCAGGTTCCAGTGATTCATCCCAAAAATGACGGTCTATCACATTATATATATTTTTCGACAACGCAGGACAATCTGCACCAATAATATACATTCCACTTCTCGCTGGACGAAGACCAACTTCAATAATTTTATTTTTCCTATATTGAATATTTAAAAATCCGGTATGTATTTCAACGTTATCTCTCGCCCATTGCTCTATACAACAGGGTGTTGGTGTATGAGGACTTATATATTTGTATACATCTGTAAATCCATTTTGCTGTTCAGAATAATTATATGTAATTTTCCAAACAATCCGCCCATTTAACATCAAAAAATCAGTCATTCCTTCTGTTCCGTCTATAAACTCTGACCACATCATATCAGGATAATCTAAATATTTACTAAGTTGTGCGTATGAAGTAATTTTATAACAATTTTTGGAAGCAGCGCTTAAATGCCCCCATCTTGGTTTTATAAATATAGGGTAAGATATACTCGTTTCTATACCTTTTAACTCTTCTAACCGACCACATTTTAAGTGTTGTGTTTTTGCTACCCACAGTTTATCGTATACACGCCTGTTTTCAGGAAACCTTCTGTAAGCAGAATGATCCCCTGTAACAGTAGAACTTGTAATATGATGTGTATATGGATCTAGATATGGGTTTCTGTAACCCATCTTGTTGCACCATTTTTCTTCATGTTTTAAGAGGTCTTTAATGTGCATTACTAGTATGTTATAAGAAAAATAAATAATCACTTTACTTTTTCTAGGTATGCGTTCAAAGATATTTGTCCCTCTTTCACAAGATCATTACATGTACGTCGTAATTTTGATAATTCTATCGTCATACGAAAATGTTCATCTCCATTAATATTATATCTGCGTTTCCCTCCAGCATTTTTACAATACTGTTCATTTATTCTTTTTTTATAGTGCGGTGAATAAACTTCACATATCCAATCATCACAACACCAGTTCCATATTTTTTCTGGAAAATATACCCCAAATATATCCATATGTTTTCGTGATACCATGGTTTGGGTCAAAAGCGACACATGATTTGTATTTGGTCCTACTACTCCAATGTTTCTTTGTTTCTTTAATTGCTCTACACAGGCATGGTCCCATCCATTTGATTTAAAAACAATATCATCTCCACATTGAAAAAAATAATCACATCCATCGTTATATGCTTTTTTAAATAATATATTCCACATTTTTGTTAAATATCCTGACTCTATCCCTTGCATACGTACAATGGCACAATTAACAGAAGGGAATTTCATTTTAATATAATTACATAATTCTATTTTTCGGTTGTTATTATTGAAAAACCTATCATCTTCATCTATCCCTATATAAAATTTATAATGATACTTTTTAGAAACGGTTTTAGAGGAGGATAAAATGCTAGATGTACATAAACAACACTCGGACAAGGTTTCCCATGTGTTATGTCTACTTGTAGTAGGAATCAAAAATGCTATGGTTTCCATTGTATATATTATGACAACATTTTTAAGTCGTGTATAAATACGTCTTTATTTAATACATAAATATATGATTTGCTGTGTGATAATATTATAGTTTCTTCATTTACTATAATTCCTAGACAACTTCCTATTGAAGCACTATTCAATTTGAAGGGATAACTTGTCCATTTAAAGTTATATTGAGTATCCATTACTACTATGCTAATGAAATAATAAGCTGGATCATTTTGAAAACTATATATATATTGAACCACAAACCATAATTCGTCTTTATACCTACAACCACATGTTTTCCCTTTGACATGAGAAAACATGTACGGCATTTTTTTCTCTATATGTTTAACCGTTTTATAATTGTTCTCTTCTGTTTTAACAATATTACATATAGACAATGGATACCAATTATCAATAATGGAATCTGAATATGGGATAGCCGTCAAGGTTTTACCAGTATATTGTATATATTTCATAGGCATTAATGTACGTAGCGTGTTATTATATTCTCCATATTGAATGGTTTTATAATCATTTGAACTATTTATCTCATCTATAAACCAGATACGTCCTTCTTTTCGGGTTAAACTCAGACATTTTACATCACTTGTATAATCAAATGTATGTGTAGATATTATGTTAAACTCTTTATCCATGGACAAACACTTATGTATTGCTACGGAGGGGTTGTTTTTTTTGTGAACACATATATTTACTAGATACCCATTCGCGTCTTCTATTATGGTTGGATTTGTAACCTCTTCTAACCTTAAATCACAGAAACGTCCAATGTCAATGGACGTTTGTGTATTGAGTATCGGAACATAACATTTATAATTTCTCAATATATTTTCTATTCTATATTGTGGACAATTAAATATGCGTGCAAATGATTTATACACCTCTTTTGTAATGTTACAGTAATACGCAAACAAGGTATACAAATAGTCTAGTTTGTGACCATACATCCCTTCTTCTATACATAATACGTCGTCTGACAAAGGAATTGTTATTGCTTTATCATAATATAATTGTGCTAATAGATACGAACGATTATGTGTATAATAATCAATGAGCTGAAATAGTGGTTCTACTCTGGTAGCTCTATAATTCCACGCATCTAACATGGTGCTAATAAATTGAGAGATGTTTCCAGTACGCTTATAACACAATCCTAAATTATAGATACTCATAAAAATCTCTTGATCCCATCCACCCATATGAATACGTCTCGTATGTAATTGTATCGCTTTAGGTATTTGTGAGGCGCCAAAGTAACGGTTTGCTATATTAAATATCTCTTCTGCGTTATGAGACAATCCCTCTTGTAATAACTCAGTGTCCAGTGTTAATGTATCACCACTTACCGTTTTGATATATGTATCCATCCTTTCTAACTGGGAAGAATCGTATGTTACATTCATACAGTTATATCTAGACTTTGTATCAGCCAGTCACATATTGTAATAAAAATATCATTTTTTTGATATTTGTTTACATCATATGGTTTGTTTTTCTAGCAATGATAATGATATATATTATATTTTATGTTTACGTGTAGTATGTTTATTTGTTTTCTTTTTTATATGCTTACAAGCGAAAAGTGTCCAATCTTCTCTTGGTCGGTCACACAAATATGGACTATGATCTGCCCATTGAATATGTTTGTCGCAAAATTCACGTGCTATAAATGGTATACCACATGAAGACCCCCATCTAGCATGTAATCCCATGCGTTTCGCATGTTCTGTATCAGTTACAATACCATCTACCGCTCCTCTCGGTTGATAAGGAACTGGGCGGTTCTCCTGTGACATAAATTCACGCTGATCCAAATCATAATGTGTACAACATGTTCTGGAACACGGGTTTATTTTATTTAAATACACATCATAATGATCGGCTAATATAGTTTTCCCACACTCTATATCTAGTCTGCCCTTGTATTGCTTCATACATTGTTCTAAACGTACACGGCGTGCGCCTTGATGGCGTCTAATATCATAAAATCCTGTATTTACACATTCTAAATTTCTAATACGGTCATCATACGGTGCGTTAAATCCTATAAAATATCCATTTTTCTTTTTTTCAACATTTACATAAGATAATCCTAGTTCAATCCGCATAATTTCGTTTTTCTTTGTATCACCAATAAGCCATGAATTTGCATAATCTCCGCTATTGCCATCGGTTAATATAACCACAAAATCGTCTAGCGTTTGCGAATATTGTACCGCTTTGCGTATCCTACAAAAGATTGGGTCGTTCAACGCATACTTGGTGAATCCTCCTATAGTGGTTTCTGTTACTATAAACCCGTTGGAGGTAACATAATAATCAGTTCCACTAGACACTAAGCCAGGAGCACATTGCATAATAAACGAATTTCCTTTGGTTGGTTGAATACATACCAATACGTTGTCAAATTGCGAATCCACATAATTGTCAAATGTATTATGAGCACACACTATTTTACCGTCTTTTGTCCAGTCTCCTACTGCCATAAAAGCTGTACATTTATCTTTAGCACCACCTGTCTTTGGTAGTCCTTTATGAAATGTATCTTTGTATTTATTCTTCAAAATAGTATTTTGTTCTATTAATTCAGGTAGATACGAAAGTAAACTTTCTACAGAAACCCAACAATTCCAAAAAAATATATCTTCTAATTGTATTTCTTTAAATCCAGCTTTCATCGCACCTTCCTGTATGCCTTGCATTTCTATAAATATATCTGGATACCGTTCTTTTACAATTGGAGAAAGTAAATCATACATGATTTGTTTCAGTAATTCAAAGGAGTATCCACATTCGTTAGGGGTAATAAACTTTAATACACGAACCACCTGTTTCAGTTCTTCTGCTAATAAATACCCATGTGAATAACCTAGATCATATGGATCACCATTTATATTTAGTCTTATCCACCCATTTTCAGTAAATCGTTTGCCGTGTTTTATTTCTTTATATTTTTGCATTATATATAATAATGTTATATATAATAATGTATTAGTTATAAACATTGTTTTATGGTTTCTATTTGTCCAGGTGTAAGCATCTCTGGAAAAAGAATATTAAATTGTATTATAAGATTCCCATGATGTTCGTTACGTATCATGCCTAGACATTTTATTACTTTATTGAAAGAGGGAGTTATAATCGTATTGTCCTCTGTACTGTTTATAATATATTTCTTACCAGTTAAATGTACCATATGAAAACTTAAACCACACAATGATTCTTTCAATGTAATCGTTTTACTATATATTAGATCTAATCCCTTTCTTGAAAAATCCTTATGTGGAATGATATGTACTTTAATTTTAACATCTCCAAAGGTGTGGTTTAATACATTCCCTTTCTCTTTACAATGAATTACTTCATTTGTATCAATCCCTTTATACAAATCTACATAAATGGTTTCTTTTTCATAGCATTTAGTATGTCCTTCTACCACCCACCGTTCTATTTCTACAGGAAGCATACACCCTGTAAAAGACTGTTCCAATGTAATATTAACTGTTAGAATAATATTAGGTATTAGCGGATCTTTTGGTTGGAATGGTGTAGTGACGTGGTCTATGATTAATGAATTAGGAGGTTCTTGTTCTAATAGTTTACAATATGCATCATGTATGTTTTGAAATTGTTGGTTGGATTCTTCACTGTTTCCATTTCTGTCAGGATGATATTTTAATGATAATTTTCTATATTGTTTTTTTATTTCCTCTTTTGTAGAATGTTTATCTACTTCTAAAATGTCGTAGTAGGACATTAGTATACTACAATTTAAACAACATAAACTTATATTCATATTTACGTATATACATTAATGGTAAAAGATACGTTCACATATAAATATCGTCCCAAAAAATTGTACGACTTCAATATGAAGACAGAATTACATAAAGTATTAGAGACGTGTATTACTACAGAAAATCTTAACCTTTTATTGACAGGTAATTCTGGCACAGGTAAAACATCCTTGATACAAACTATTATCACGGAATATTATGGCACGCATATTGACGTAGAAAATCATGAAAATATATTATCTATTAATATTCTTAAAGAACAAGGTATTTCATATTACAGAAACGATGCTCGCAGTTTTTGTCAAACCTCTTCTATTATTCCACATAAACGAAAAATAGTTTTGTTAGATGATATTGATATTATAAACGAACAAAGCCAGCAAGTATTTAGAAATTGTATGGATAAATACAGTCATAATGTATGTTTTGTTGCGTCTTGTACAAACGTGGAAAAGGTGATTGATAGTTTGCAATCTAGAATGGATATTATAAGAATCCCACCACCTACCACAGTAGAATTAACCAGTATAGCAAAATATATTACCACTAAAGAAAACATTTGTATGGATAAATCAGTTATATCTTTTATAGTACTTGTTTGTAACGGTTCTATACGAATATTAATTAATTATCTTGAAAAGTTTTCTCTTATGAGAAAACCTATTGATATAGAACTTGCTAGTCAACTGTGTACTAATATATCATATAATGAACTTGATACATATACTCACGCATGTATTCAAGGTGAGCTACTCCGTGCTATTGACATTGTAAAAGAATTCATTCAAAAAGGTTATTCTGTAACAGACATTCTTGATTGTTTATTCACGTATATTAAATATACTGACCTACTAACAGAAGATCAAAAATATAATATATTGCCGTATATCTGTAAATACATTACCATTTTTCACAATGTACATGAAGACGAAATTGAATTGATTTTCTTTACAAATAACATGGTTTCTATGCTATCTATGTCTGTTACTGCGAACAATTTGTAAGAAGTAACTTACCCATTATAGTATCACTCTCCATGACTTGTTTCGCATTTAATCTAACAAACCATTGGTATGTAGTTCGGTTCAATAATTGGGATTGAGGGAAATATACCCCAAATGCTGTAGGATCAAAATCAATATATGAATTCCCAATTAAATCGTCTAATATAACGTCCTTGTCTCCATTGTCTTTTGTTCCAAGTTGTTTTGCATAGACAACATTTATACACCCTGTCGTATATTTTTCATATAACCAACGATCTGAATGTCCTTCAAAACGACTCTCTTCCGAATAATCACTAGATATTATATGTTGGAGATATTGAATATACTCATCTATGGTACTATTGTTTTTTTCGGCACCCATTAACCTACTATTTACACATACACTTTCATGTGTACTTGTAATATTTTCATTTTGAAATTCACCTACAAATAGTTTACCTCCATAAATGTTAGAATAATACATATTGGACAAGTTTTTCAAACACAAAAAAGATGGAGGTATAAACATCCCACCATAAAATTTGAGTATATATGCTCTCGCTAAGTCACGAAGTTTACTACGTACTGGATCCGAGGTTTTGTGAATCTCTATATTCCAACCTGGTATGATATTAATCATGCTGTCGTCGTCAATCAAACATACATTAAAATGACTACCACATTTATCTATGATGGATTTAATGGTCAAATATAAATAGGGTTGGTTTAAATCATTGCTGTTTCTTGAATAAAAACTATCCCACCATCTGGAATTTTTCGGATATTCCATATATATCCATAATATAGGCAAATCGCTCTTCGCTAAAGAAGAATCATTCACAAGGTATCGTTTCACTATGTTATAGTTTCTGTAATCATCGTCTGCTTCATCTGCACTTTTATATTTTTGATATATCATTAATACGGATAACATCATTCCAGCACTCACTATATATTTGGAATAATCCATATATATAGTCTTATACATTTTTTTACACTACTTTGTAATTCGTAATAAGGCGGAGGCGATTTCATTGGTATGTTTTTGTATATGTTCATCTTGTTTCGCCAAAGAATACGCTCTTTCCATATCATACCTATTTTCTTTCGCTCGTTGTTCTTGTAATCTATCATGGTGATTTGTCTCTACTATAGATTCCTCTAGTTCTTTTTGTCGGGTTCTTTGTAAATGGTCTACACCAGTATATTTTGTTCGTTTCAAATATACCTCCTCTGTAACAGGTACTACACTTTCGGTATATGCATGTTTGAGATCATCATATGGTAACATGGAAAACACACATGATTGATAATTATTATTATCTTCCTCGTCTATTAACATGGAACCTCCAGTTCTAGCATTCATATCCGTTATCTCATTGAATACAACAATAGAAGATAACATTTTCTTTTTTTCACCAATATAGGTGTTCATTTCTTCTACGGTTTTTGCTTCCACAAAATCTTCTCGTGCCTTTAACCAATCACCATATCCATTGTTTTTACTCTCTGTCAACATTAACTTGTCAAACATTTCGTTGAATACATCGTTAAAATCCTCTTGTTGAGAAAGTTCCTTCCATAAGGCTCTTTGTGGTTGATGTTCATCCATATCTACACTCGTATAATAGCGGTTTAAGGAAGTGTCCTCAGTATGTCTCTTATGAAATTCATATACTTTATACAACAATTTATATGCCGATGAAAAAAACAAAAAATATTCTTTATTTAAATTGGATTTATCTGGATGCATCATAAGTACCTGTCGTTTCGCTTGTTTCATACCCTCTTCATTTAATCCATGGTCTAACTTAAATAATTTTAATAAGTCACTCAAACTATAATTCGCTATATTCAGATCTACTTCTGACATCCTATTACAGATTATATACATAATAATAATATTATTAATGGTTTACTTTAACGCTTTTGCTTTTGAAAAACAACGATCAAAAAAATCTGGAATAGCTTTTTCATCAAATCCTGTTACACTGTCTTCCGGAATGTACCATGTCTCTTCGTCACGGTCAGGTGAAGAATACCATGACATAATAGTCGGTACCCCTTTCAACATGCGTTTTTTTTTCATAAACATATACATATCTAGACTTTCATCTATATCCACTTCTGTCATGATTACGTTGACTGGACAACTATTGGAATACCTTGTCCATAGAGGTGATACCTTTTTACATGGACCACACCATTCTGCTGAAAATTTAACGATAAGAACTCCGTTCTCTACATCCGTTTGCCATTGTTTAATAGCACACATGTCCATGTTATACCATATTCTATTACTATGTTTATATCTATTTTTTCTAATCTTCGTATATTGGCAATACAGATTGTATGGTATGTATATCCATACCAGGAAGATCTATGTGTGCTTCCCACAAATATCTACAGTAAGCATATTCTATAATTACCTCTTTATCATTGGTTAACCATTTTGGTAGGTCTTTCTCAATCGTAATGCGAACGTCCAACGGAAGTAAGTCTATAAAATCGGGTGGCAATACATACACTAATTGTATGGTTGGATGAATAGGTTTTGAACTATTGTTCTTTATCCATTGGTATTCTTTCTCTATAGGAATATATCTCTTTAAATCGCATAACAACGGCGGATAATTGTATTTGTAATACCATAGCCAATCTGGACATCCAAGTGTATAATATTTATATGTCCATTCTAATCCTTCAAGATAATTTGTAGATACTTGTTTACAAAAATCATCCTCCCTACAACTATCAAACAATGATACATAGTATCTTTCTTTCCAACCATCTTCATTCGGATTTATGTATATTTCTTTACTACGATCTTTTATAGGTATGTTCATTACGGCGTGAACGATAGGATTATCTTGTGACATAGCTAGTGAAGCTGATCTTGATTGTTTTTCACGAATAATGTCTTCCTTTTTAAAATAGGTTTCTTCTTGATCAGATAGTAATGTAATAAATATTTTAAAATGTTTCCATATGATACCATTATTATTGGTAATATTACCACAACGTTTCAATGTTTCTTTATACGCACTGGTAATTCTGGTTATTCCATCAGTCCTAATGTTTAACGATGGGAAATGTGGAAGAAAATCATTTCCTAATAAAAAACATATAAATATATAATCATGGATACACTGATTATTATCTTCATTGTATGAGTATTTATTATCACTATTTAGTTCTTGTATAATGGCATTGGACATGTTTGTAATATCTAATATGTATTGTTTTCCTGGCGTCAAACTATGGTCAATGGATTTTATAAAATGAGGAGTTTCCCTAAATAAAAAGATATTCTTCGTATATTTTATATGATGTAATGATAGCATAATTAGATCTGCATCTAGTCCGTATATTGCTGTTATGGTGTTTTTATGATAGGATGAGGTAGTTCTTATGTATTCATAAATTTTATGTTCCCCCTCCCCTGCTTCGTCTGAAGCACTGATCAATACCTCCTGTACTCCATACTTTCTAGGGTTACTAAATGCCTTATGTATATCCTTTCCAAGTCGTCTCATAAAATCTGTTCCAGGAGTCAACGTTGCGGTATTCCAGCTTTCTTCTATATTCAATCCTAACTTCTTGAATAGTTGTTTTTCAAGGTGTCCTTTGTAACGTCTTGATCGTTGTTGGTTCATTTTTGCAACGGGGGCAACACCATCAAACGCAATGTATACTTTCTTTTGTGGAGAAATACTGTTAATGTAATTTCCTATTTTTACAATAACAGTATCTATAATGTCCCTATCCATATCTAGAGATGTTTTACTATTGACTTCCGTGACAGCATCATATATGATAGATTGAGCGTCCATGTACAAATTATCTATCACTTGATTGTCATGTTCATTAATAATGTGTTTATATTTACAGATAACGTGTTTAAAATAACTTGGAATACCCATTATTATAATTAGTTAACTACCAGTGGTATATTTAAACCTTTGCATAACATAAACAAAAAAATGAATATTTTTCAACGGAGTATTTTATATAATTAATGAATTGGATACGATTCATGCCAATATGCTCATATTTTCCCATAGGTCTTCGTATGTCATATTGGATGGTTTCAACAGAATAACTACAGAATCTTTAAATATGGTTTCAATTTCTTCACGATGTTGTTCCCATACATGCCATGGTAGGATATAACTTACACCAAATGTCATTTTACCAAATGCAAATTCAATCCGTGACATATCGGTGGGAGGAGAATCGTATGGATATGGTTGAAACAATACTAATCTAACAAACATACAGTTGTCCAATTCAAATTCAATTACCTCTTTGATAACATACTCGTTGTCCGCCATATACTTCCAGCGTGGTTTCATCATATCCACTTTACAAGACCCATAATGAGTATTTTCGGTTTCGTCACGATAGTTCCCGTTCTCTGTTATAGTATAAATTACTTCATCGCACATACCCAATCCTAATTCTTCGTCTGGCAGGGTATCTATCGCATATGGATTGCACCATGATCCACACAAGATAGAACGATATGGACAATACGTTTCATCCATCTTGCTCTTCAAAACCTCGCATAAACTTGCCCATTCTTTCTTAACCAGTTCCTTCATCATTGTAGACATCATCGTTTTGTTACGTATTCGTTATTCGTTTGGTATTATGCTATTGAAAGTAATTGAAAAACCGTTTCATTTTTTTAACTTTATAATACATACATATTAATTTACTATTTGAAATAAGTTACAATTTCTTTGCTACGCAGTAACCATACATCCATCGGGATGATATAACTTTTCATATACACAGTCTTTCTATCTGGAAGGTTAATTACCATATGTACATATTGTTTGCTTTTATGATAAAAGGAAATAATATCTTTTATTTGGAACCCATCATCTGCCAAAAAATCCCATCTTGTTTTCATATTGTCTATTGTACAAGAGGAAAATGATTCTTGATTTTTGTCATAATAAATGACTTCATTATGTGGTTTATACGCATTCATGATAACATTTACATCACAAACTACGGGATCCATGGAGAGGGTTCACGTTTATTATAACATTATATTAATTTACATATAATAATTCATTTTTTTAGAAATTATACCCAAATAAGGAATACTTTATATCCTTATAATATAAGGATGAAACTATCTAATGTACTGAAACGTTCCACTGATTTTGGAACAGTTTGTTCACGAGATGACTTGTTATCTTTTACCATAAAGGTAATTATATATATAGTTCCTTCCCTATTAATAGGGGATATTATTGATAAAACTGTGCTCAAGTTTGAAAATCAAAAGACATTCGGTACATATAAGCTAAATTATATTTTATTTCAGACACTGTTTAACATTATAACATTGTATATATTTATTGTGCTATTTCCTAAATATATGAGTGAATTTCAAATGACCATGCCTGGTGTGTATTTTATCACATTATATTTTGGAATGCAAACGAATTACATGAGTATGTTAAAACAATATATGAATTCACTATATAATCTATAAAATATTAACGATTATATTATATTCTTATGATTATATAATATGGCTGGCATTGAATTAACAATATCAAATATGATACAACTTATCTCGGTATTATCTCCGATATTAATTACATTTTTTATGCTGATGCTATCCTTTATGAATCAAAATGTAAAAGGACTGGTATTTATAGCAGGCGCTGTGCTCGCTTCTTTTTTGAATATTCCACTTATGAATATGTTGAAAAGTCCTATGGATGAAAATGCGTCTTTATCATGTAACCTTGTAGATCTTCATTTACTCAGGACATATAATAGTCCTTCTCCTACTAGTTTATTTATAGCATTTACCTTTGCATATCTATTCTTACCTATGCGATTTAACAACCAAATGAATTATGCAATCATATCGGCTTTACTCTGTTTATTTACACTTGATGCTGTAACTAGAGTAACGAACAAATGTACAACGGTAGGAGGGTCTGTATTAGGAGGATTAGTAGGATTTATGTTAGGTTCAATGTGGTATTCGGTATTTCATATTGTAGGCGCAGATAGTGTATTATATTTTGATGAAATGGAAAGCAATGCCGTGAAATGCGATAAACCTTCTACGCAAACATTTAAATGTTCAGTATATAAAAACGGCGTGCTAGTTTCATCTAATATCGCATAAAAGCATTTTTATTTTTTTTATAAAAAAATACGACACGTTCTATCATTTTTTTTCTGAATAATGTATGCATCATGTTACTTGGATCGCCACCTATCCAAGATTTTGTCATTACTTTTAACCAATGGATTAATACTTCGTGAATATTTACCTCTTTATATAATTCGTCGTGTTTTTCCCTAGTTAAATATTGTGATTGTGTATTTTTATTCACTATATTATGGAATTGCCATAAGCAGGTTATTAATTTTTCTTTATCGTTAATTGTACTTTTATTCAACTTACTTAATGTTATTTTTGCGTGTTCACTACATACTGGACATGGTAAATTAACAGATATAACATATATCAATCCCAGTATTTCAGACACTAAATGTTGATGATCCTCTTTTAAATTTACAGCAGACACATGAAATAATCGCCAACATGCATTCCCCCACACTTCGGTCATAATAATATATTATATAAAGATAATATATTGTATTTACATATATAAATGAGTTACACTATAGAAGACGGATTTGACTTTTGGCACGAACTATATTCTTCCGAGAAGGAACCAAATGAAAACAATCAATGTTGTTATATAACGAAGGAACCGTTAACAGATAACCATTTGGTATTGCCATGTGGACATACCTTTAATTACATACCTTTGTGTAAAGAAATGGTAAATATTAAATACCCAAAAAGTAAGTATTCACAAAACATACGTTTAACTACAAAGCAAACATCCTGTCCATATTGTCGTCAAGTGTTTAATGTATTGCTTCCACATATACCTTTGTATAATATATCCTTACCAAAACATATTTGTTCTAATACAAAATGTTTTGAATTGAAACCATGTAGTTACCAGTTAAAGTCTGGGAAATTTAAAGGCAGCGTTTGTGGAAACAAACATGGATTTAAAACCACAAATGGTGTGTTTTGTATTAAACATTGTTCTCCTCAAGAAGTAACGTTTGTAAATGAACAAGCAAAAGAAATGTATAAAAATTCCACCGTACAAGAGCTGAAACAAAGACTGCGTGATCTGAATCTATCTATGTCAGGTCGCAAACATGTACTAGCTAATCGTATTATTTCACACAAACCCATATAAATAGTTTTACACATTTTAGATGAGTATAGATATAGTGTATTAGTTTATTGAATGAATAATTAATGCTACATGTTCATGATGATTACCAGACATCCCAGTAGGTGTTCCATTCATTCCAATCCATTCATAATCTACTTTATTTTCTGTAATAAATTCATAAAATGCTTTAAGTTCCCCTTTATCTCCATCAAAACCTGGATAATTTACTAATTCGTCAAAAACAATAATACAATCCGTATCAATATAATTCTTCAATATATCAAATATATATTTTGTAGAACTATAAAGGTCAACATCTATATGAATAAATGAAACTTTTTTATTATGAGTTTGTATAAAAGTTGGTAATGTTTCATTAAACCATCCTTTAATTAGTTCAACATTACTATTAACCTGCGGAAAATTACCATTCCTGCTAAAACAACCTTTATCAAAACCATCACGCCATTTTTCAGGTAACCCTTCAAAACTATCAAACCCATACACTTTATCATTTGTAAATTTTGAAATATAGTTAATAGTCTTTCCAGATGCTACACCAAACTCTAACCATAAAGTATTTGGCTTATGTTGCAATTTAGTATTTTCAAATACATATTTAAGAGGATATGTCTTAACATTCGGAATATTTTGAATTATAGATAACATAATATACTATACAAATATTTTATTTTATTTTTTCGCAAAAAATTGACTTTTGTATAAGATTATGATTAAATATGAAGTATATATATATGAGTGATTTGAAAAAAGAGAAAATACAAAACTATATTTTAGATACATTTTCAGAATTAAACTATAGGATAGAACCTTCATCTGAAGCAGACAATGATGAAGGCGAATATATGTTTATATTAATGGACAATTCTGTAAACCCTTTAAGGGAAGTAGGTCGTGTTAGTATGGTTGTTAGCACAAGCGATATTATACAAAACAAAGGTAGAAGTGTAACAAGACACAGTCGTTTAAATCCAGTAGAAACGGATGTCATTAACATTAATTGGTTAGAAGTACATGATAGTTACAAAGGGAAAAAAATAGGAACATTGTTATTAATATATAGCATGGTATATGTTATGAATGAACATCCTGAGATTCAATATGCTACATTAGACGATGATACTGATAGAAGTAATAATATTAAAAATATTTATGCAGGATTATTATTTGCACACAATGATCACACTGAAATAATAGACACAAAACATACATTGTTAAAAGGTCCAGAAAAAACGGCATTCATAGGAGATATATCTTATCTTGATTTTTTGTATAAAAAAATACTACAGACAACCTCAAAAGGAAGAAGTTCAAAATCAAAATCTAACTCAAAGTCTAGATCAAAATCTAAATCAAAATCTAAATCAAAATCTAAATCAAAATCTAAATCAAAATCTAAATCAAAATCTAAATCAAAATCTAAATCAAAATATAAAACTAAGTCTAGATCTAAATCCTGATTTCTACAAAAATAAATGTCCATTTTTGAAAATGGAAAAAAAGTTTCAAAAAATGGAGAAAAAACAACAATTTACCTAGAAGTTCTAGGAAGTTTTTAACAAGCTATTATATAGTTACCTAGGCATTTTTACCTAGGTAATTTTTTTGAGGATTTTGAACCTTCCAAAAGGATTTAGAAAATAGCATATAATGCTCATATATAGCATATTTTATATGCTAAACACAACAAAATCGTCGGATGCTCACAAAAAATTTCACTATGTTTGTGATAAATGTGACTATCGGTGTAGCAAACCTTTTTTGAAAGCCCAACATGTCAAAACAAAAAAACATACAATGCTCATAAATGCTCATACACAATATGACTGCGTATGTGGTAAGGTATATAAACATATACAAAGTTATAATAGACACCTTAAAAAATGTGAAATACATCAAAAAAATACACCTGTACAAGATAATATAAATGAAATGCTTTCTACACTTACGGAACAATATAAAAATATGATAGATGAAAATGCTGAAATGAGGCGTATCGTAAGTGAATTATTGCCAAAAGTTGGGACTACTATAAATAATCAAATTAATATAAATATGTTTTTAAATGATCATTGTAAGGACGCTTTAAATTTAACCGAATTTGTTGCTTCTTTACAACTAAATGATCAGGATTTAAATTCAACCATAGAAAATGGGTATGCCATAAGTATGTCCAATATATTTTTACGTGGGTTGAAAGCTCTAGAATTACATAAACGACCAATACATTGTAGCGACTTAAAACGTGAAATATTGTATGTGAAAGACGATGGTGTATGGGAAAAAGAAGACGAAGAACACAGCAGGATGAAACACGCATTTACAAGTGTTACTAAAAAACAGATTAATTCTATAAAGGAATGGGAACAAATACACGAAGGATGGCAGGAAGATGAACAATTATCAGAACAATATTGTGAAATTATACGCAATATTACTCGCCCTTGTAATATACAAGACCAACATAAAATTATAAAAAGCATTGCAAGAGAAGTAATATTGCGCAAGTAATTTAAACATTGTTTCAATAGTTATTATAATTATATGAGTTCAACAAAAGAAGAACTAGTCCATACGATTAAAGAGTGGATTTCTGTTGAGAAAGAAATTAAAATGCTTCAACAAGATTTGAAACAACGAAAACAAAAGAAAAAAGAATTGTCAGAAACACTTGTGAATACTATGAAAACGAATGAAATTGATTGCTTTGATATTAACAACGGCAAAATTATTTATACTCGCAATAAAGTTCGTACTACAATTAGCAAGAAACATATGATTGCAAGTCTATCACAGTATTTTAACGACAGCGACGTGACTACAGCACAAGATATCACGAAATTTATACTGGATAATCGTGGTGTTGTATTTAAAGACAATATTAAATTTAAAGAGCCAAAACATTAGTATAAATACGATAATATAATTTATCACTGTCCACTATATGACAGTGATAAACAAAGAACAATACGTAGACGTGGATTTCACTTCTACCTTTTTAGATAATTCAAACAAAGATATATCAGAAGTATTAACTAGTAATGTGTGTCGGATAGTAGGAGACTATGAACTGGATATCCGATCCTCAAGTATTCCTAAAGGAAAGGGGTATATTTTACTATATGAAATTATTCATAGCTCAATTAAACCATTTTTACTGTATAGATTCGTGAAACGTAAAGACATGATAGAATTTGAAACGGTTATGTTAGAAAAAGGAACTGTACCAGCGATAACAGATGCCAAATATATGGGTTTGTATCATTATAACGAGGAACCATATCTATTTTTTTTAAAACATGAAGAGGATTTTGTGGTATCCAAAATGAATAGTAAACATAAGTATTATAATTTAATGATTCACGACATTACGAATGAAAAAAAAAATTTCGGAATACCTGTATCTGATAAAGTGTCTACTTTTTTTATTAAAAACGAACAATTTATATTTTTAGAGAATGAAAATAACATATTGATAGAGACACCCGTATCTGGATACAGGGGAGATTTCTATCGTAGAATATCTATTATGGCAGGACTGGGTATGTCTCGTTCAGGACCTTATGCGTCTATGGGACCTTTTTATTATTTTGGCAGCTATGATCGTGCAATGCGTTATGCAGCAATAACTATGAATGGTAAACCGTTAGAGATTAATGGTGAACTTCTAACCATAAAAGATACTCCAGTATATACAAAAGGAGGTATTGTGAAATATGCTTTGTTTTTGGGTTCTTCCAAAGTAATGTTGAATTTACCAGACGACCCAAAAGATACCTCATTTGCGTCTCAAAAGTTAGCATCCAAGCGTGCTTTTATAAATGATACCTTGCGTATTCGTGACACGAACGGAACATGGATTTCCCAATTTGATTCGATGATTCAACCAGTATTAGATATATACGATAGAGATCTTGATATAAAGAGAACATTAGACCCACAATTTGTGGTAAAATCATATAATCAACAACTGCCTTTAGAATACGCATATTATAAAACAGACCATATTTCAAAAGACATCTCCACAGGTTTTTATAATACGCATGATATCGCAATGTTGTAAAAAAAATATTGTACTTATATATAATGTCTGGACCAAGAATCCATAATACAATGACACATATTATAACCTCATCCACTAATAAGAACGCAGTAACACATGTAAATGATAGACCTATACCTAAAAACAGCCATACGTTGATTTAACTCACAGTATGGGTAATTTAATTAAACGTGGTGTAGAGGATAACATAGTGTTAAGTAATAGGAATTATTCATCTAGTGACCGTTTCCCAAAAAGGACTCTATACTATCAAATATATAATGACACTGAAAACTTTAATGAATATTTTGGTAGTAGTATATCTTTTATACCATATATTGGTGGTGACAATCCGTATAGTGGTACCGCTATACGTAAAATGAGTAATAAAACATTTACAGAATACACTACCGACGTAATGCAATTTGTTGGATATAGATTACCTTCTAATAATTTTATAGAAGCTTATTATAATGAGACATTTAACATAGTCTCAATTGATGGAAGTTTTATTTCAGCTACATCTTTATATAAAGATCATGGTGTGTTGAATATATCAACTATACCTTCTGCGAGATATGATGTACAATCTGCTTCTGGAACCTTTAAAGGCATTGAATATGTAGAGATATTTTTCAATAATGAAAATTATACTAGAGTTGTAAAATTATACTAGAGTTGTAAATATTATTATTATCATATCTTAATTATATGTACAAACAACGCAATAAACATACAAGGAAAAACACGCGCAAAGCAAAAGACATTAAGCAATTAGTATATCGTTTATTACAATCTTTAATTATGGTTAAATTATACCACTGGAATACACAATCGTATTCGGTACATAAAGCAACAGATCAACTATATGATGATTTAAATACTAATATTGATAAATTTATTGAAGTCTTGCTTGGAAAAAATAAACGTAACGATATGTTAGATATTCAAAGTTTGAAAATTAAAACGTTTAACCATAACGCTTCGTTTATGAAGTGGTTAGAACAATTCAAGAAATATTTGATAGATATAGACGGCTTATTTATTCCAACTAAGGATAGTGATATACTGAATATACGTGATGAAATCCTCGCAGATTTAAACAAAATATCATATATGTTATCATTGAAATGATATATACATAAAAGATTAAAATCCAAGATACTGATTTATGTAATATTGATGTATATTGGAGATTTTGTGGTGGTTTTTTATAGGAGATAAACAATGTTTATTATCATTTTATTATAACTCCATCAACAATTTTTATCATTTTTAACAAAGACAGAAACACTTGTATGGGAAGTACATTATTGGGCGTGGCTTGAGAAAATGAATTATATTAATCCAATTTGGTATTATGCTAATCACGTTGACAGTATTTTAAATATACCAAACGAGATTATACATCATATTTAACGATGGAATCTATATAGTTTTTATTATAAATTCCTATAATAGTCGTTCTATCCCAGGTACTGTAATTCATTATCACACGATCATTTTCTACCACAATACTCAAACAGTATTCAATTGGCTCCCCTTCAAATTTGAATGGTGCGGAAAATCTTATTAAATTTAGGTTGGAATCAAATATTGAAATAATATGGTAATATTGACGTGGACTTTCATATGAAACGATATGATTCACAAACCATATCTCCGTATTTTCTTTTGGGGTAATAAACGTAAACCCACATGTAGAGCCTCGTAGTATTGAAAACAAATGCGGTGTCTTTCTAATATCTACTTTTTCAAGGATAGACGTTTCAGCATTAATTTTGCAAATAGTCAACGGATACCATTGATATATTATATGAGGCGTGTTATTAAACTCAACAAATACCCAATTTTTTTCACAAGTAGTCTCCTTAAACGTTTGCGTAATTTCTTTTAAGGTTTGATCATTATAATTTCCGGTCATAATTCCTATCGTGTTGGTATGATGATATCCTGTTCCAATACAAAGCAAATCATCGGTAGCATTATCATAGAACAATCTAATATCTTCTATTCCTATATACTTCCTGGCAACGAAGTTTACATCAAACCATTTAACATTTAATATATTAAATTCTTTATCTAGTTCAACGTATTTATTTTTTGTGATAATATATTTATCGCAATTCAGGTATGTCCCGTCATCTTGAATATAATAATTTACGTAACGTACATTCATTTTATAGTGATCATTGTATTGTATTAAACAACTAGATGACGAATAAAATTTAATTTCATTATTATTTATAGGTGAATTTATATTTTCGGTCAAGTTAATTTTTTTTTCACATTTTAAAACATCTTTGTAAAATTTCATGTTACACAATGTGTTATTAATTATAGAGTTATCACAAGTATTATTCAATAATGTTAATAATTCTAAATTTATATTATGTATTCCAACGTAGTAAGCACAAATGATGAATTCATAATAAATTTTATAAGTATACACATCATTTTGTAAAAATAAATAGTCATTCGTATCTTTCTTTAATTCTAACACACTTTTCGCTTTTTTATACATTTCATAACAAAGATAATTTTGCGAGGTCAATCTAAAGTGATGCATAATGTGGTATATCCCTTCTAATCTTTCAGGATAGTAATAAAACCCTTTTAACCAAAAGTCTATAGCTTGTTCCTTTTTACCCAAAGCATAATAACACAACCCGAGTCTATAATAACTATACCATACTTCTTGAACCCAACCACCTAGCGCAATACGTTTGTTATAATATGGTATACATTCTTCGTATTTTCCAGTATCATAATAACTGTTTGCTAAATAAAAATAATATCTTTTGTTCGTGGGTTCTTCTACAATACCATCTAGTAATAATTTTATATCTCTCTCAAATTTATCATTTTTGCATCCTCCATCACCAATATCTATAATAAACAGTTCACTTTTATTAAAAGTATACTGGTTTGTATTGCTAGGAGTATCTAAATATTCGTGTGTGACACCATTATACGTGTATGATCCATCGTTTTTAACGATTCTTCTGTTTTTGTAATAAAATGAATCATTTCCTTGTAATATGTAACATAAATCAAAGTCTTTAAGATTTGATTTATTAAAATTACGAATATCAAGAATCATATCTGCATCCATTAGCAATACATAATCAGACATACCTTTACATGAATTCAAAGCGAAATTTCTATTAAAACAAAAATTTTTAAAAGGTTTAATGATAATTTTACCAGGTATATTTTTATCTTTGAAGAACGTGCTAATAACGTCCAAGGTATCATCTGTGGATCCTGTATCACAAATACAATAACAATTTATAATAGGAACAACAGACTCCAACATACGGGTTATAATTTTGCCTTCATTTTTAACGATCATATTTAAGCAAATAGTAGGTATGTCCATACTTTAATATAATATGTAATATGGACACTTTAATTGTATATAATATTATATATTATATTAAAGTATGGAAGATAATATCTTATCACGAACATTATATTCGTGGTTGTGGGCTTTTGGACTAATATATGTGTCTTCCGCAATATTTTCTTTTTTTGGAATCGGGTTTGAAGTCTATGGTATTTATATTTTGTTTTTCGTAGGTATGTTTATATTATATGGATTTTTACCCCAGCGTAGCGGTAATATTTTTTTACCAAAAGAACTAAGAGATAATTGATTAAACTCGTTGATCTCCTTCTGACAATGAGACGCTCCTGCGATGTTCTTCCTCTAGATAGTTTTCTATGAATTGAATCGCAGTATTGTCCTCTAATTCATTTAGAATATCTTGAGCACTAGGTGTGTTTTTATATTTGTCTTGCCATTTTATTATAATCTGTTCTATTTTATCTTGTTTTTGTTTTAAGGCGATAGCACGTTTAGCAAGTTCTATAGCAGTAACTGTGTGTTTCTGATCTGCTGTTTCTAATAATTCAGGATGTTTGTATACAGATTTTGCGGTACTCATCATTGTACCACATATTTCAGGTTTATATACTTCATTGAATGCACGATTTTTGGCAAATATTTCTCGGTCTTTCTTACTTGCAGAAGTATCTTCTTCACTTTTTTTTGCTTTCCCACCATTAAAAGTAGCTTTAAATTTTTTAACAATAGTGTCAGAAATAATTGGAGATGTTTCCATCAAGCGGTCATATTCTTCTTTGGAAGATTTTAATAATTGGACGACAGGAACTCTTTCCAAAGGTGTTTTAGATAATTCAACCTTTGTATTACGGTAAAATTTGTCCCATGCAATAGATGCCACACGATGAGCTTCATTTAACTCGCTTACTTTAAGGAATTGTTGAATGGTAGTAAGTACCCCAGCAAAAATATTTACCGCACCAATGCTCATCGCAGCATAACTTCTAAGATTTACCGGTAATCTTTCTTGAGCAAAATTCGCTGTACCAGTTACAGTACTCATAACAATTACGGGTATGGTAAACCACATTAATTTTCTAGCGTATACGGTATGTTCTTGCGAATGCAACCATCTAAAACACATTGCTTTATCTGCCCATTCTATTAGAATACTTTCATGTTCACGTGTCCAATCAATATGTGGTGGTTGTTTGATTATATTTTTTGAGGATTTTGCTTCAGGATCCAATGGTATGTCCATGATATTGTAGGTAGGAATTGTTTGTTCAGTGGACATATAAATAATATGTATATTAAAAATTATCTATATTATTTATATGTCAACTATTAATAATGTAAGCAATGTGAAAATGTCATTTGAAAGTGTCTTGTCTATAAGAGATGATATAATATGTGTCTTTGGTATTTTAGAAAATAAAATACATACACTAAAAGAACTATATGAAAGTATCGTTAAAACTCATAATAACAGCAAAGAATATACGTTTGGAATTGATTCTTTTTATTTTCAAAATAATCTGATAGAAACAGATTATACACATTTACAGTCTATATTCAATGAAATTGACAATAGAATTTATTGCGAATATTACAATTTATATAGGATTATAAAAGAGTATGCGGAAAAAGACGTATCGGTTGAAAAAGTTAAAAAATCTGTAAATTTTACTATGCATTTCAAGCCATACAAACATTTTGATCATACAAAAACATATTGTATTACAGAAGTTAGGGAGATGCATGATGCTATTACATCATGTATAAGTGAATTAGAATCTTATCTTACCGCACGTGAAGCGGAATTAGTAAAAGACGATGCTCAATCTAGACAAGGATTAAATATTGATAACTTGGTACATACAGAAATGTATAAAAATTTCATCATTAAAGCTAAAATTCAGATGTTTTATCAATATCTAGGCGTGTTTAATGTACATCATACCAAATATTATACTCAGTTATTATTGAAAACGAAATTACATTCTGGTATTGTAAATCAAGATATCAGTATAAAACAATTTGGAGGTAAAAATAACACTGCTGAAGACATGAACAACATGAATTTAACAGCAGATGTAATAGATCAACACGAAAACGCTACCATTAAATCTTTAATAGATTACGAGGACTTACCAAGTGGAAGACAGACGATTTTTGACAGTATTATAAGTTCGTTTCAGTCTGATAGTGATGGATCAAATGGCGAGCAAACTAAAGAAAACGTAGTTTTGGAAAAGGAAATATAGTTGATATATTATGTGAAAAATTGAAGAAGTATGAATAGAATATAATATCTCCAATAAAATGGAAAAACGTATTACTAAAAAAGTAGAACAATACCAACATGATTTTAAAACGGCAATTAAAGACTATCTAGATCAACACAAATGTACTGTTGTTCAAAATAATAACACTATCACAAGCGATTTCTTAAAGTTTGTATATGATTTTCAAAATCTTGAATTATCCAAAGAAGATTTTGTAAAACGTAAACGTGTTAAAAATTATATTCCTAATTACGAAAGATGTAGTGGAAAACGTGCAAATGGCGAACAATGTAGCAGAAGGAAAAAAACAGACGAATGCTTTTGTGGCACACATATTAAAGGAACACCACATGGAGTAGTAGAGGAAAGTGAGAAAGACCAACAAAATACCATGACAAAAATTGAAGTCTGGGTACAAGAGATTAAAGGGATTAATTATTATATTGACAATGCGAACAATGTATATTTACCAGGAGATATATTATCCAATAATAGCAATCCTAGAAAAATAGGAATATGGAATTTAACTGATAATGGTGACTATAATATATCACAATGTTAATTATCCCCTCTCTCACATTCTTGTGAGTAATTTGATTTACAATATAATCTAATTCGTTCTTCCATGCGATATATGCGATAATCCAATTGTTCTTCTAATTGTGCAACACGCATTTTCAATAGTTCTTGTGTATGTTTTTGAGATTCAACAATTACTTCTAATTCATATACACGTTTAGCAACTTCTTCATCATTGGATGGAGCTATGTCTTCAGTTGATAGAACTGTATCTTCATATAAAGATAATTCGTCAATCTTCATATGAAGATTTTCTGCGATTAACCATTCAGGCATCATATTTTTTTTCAATTTATGAATTACACCTTTAATGATAATTTTAACTTCGTCAATGTTTTTATTCATTAGATTAGCGATGGTTTTATTATCATGTTTATTGATACCACGCATATGAAACACTGTATGTTCTTCTTTAGTGAAGGTCATTTTTATTGTATATAGAGGAGTGTATTAGCATATACAATGTATAATAATTCAATGTCAATTTTCTAATAATATATTATATGACTCGTGTTCCGCAACATTATATACCGAATACTTTATCAAAAAAGGATAAAAAAGTCATTAAAAGAGAGTTAAATAAGTCACGTAAACTATACAAAAAACAGCAATATCACACACGTAAAAACGTAAAAGGATACAAAAGTAAAAAAACTTCATGGGAAAACCGTTTAAGAGAACAGCATAACATATCAAGTTCACAATCATTGAATATTAAATTTTTATCAAAGCGCACGAAATGTTCTCCTGCGAGCCTTAATAAAATTATAAAAAAAGGAATGGGGGCATATTATTCGTCGGGATCCAGACCAAATCAAACTCCATTTTCATGGGGAAAAGCTCGTTTGTATAGTGCATTGTCTGGAGGACCTGCGAGTAAAGTAGATCATGCTATACTTAAAGAAGGATGTCATCCTAAAAGTAAAACTTTGCGTTTGGCAAAGCACCCCCGTAAAAATACAAAACGATCTTTCGTATTATTGAAAGGTGGTACAAAAATGAAAGAACGAATTGTTAAATTTACCAAATCACCCATTCAATTCAAGAAATATAGAGCATATATTAAACACAAAGATACACAGAAAGAAAGACACATTGATTTTGGCGACAACCGATATCAACAATACAAAGATAGGACACCTTTAAAATTATATAAATCTGGTGATCATAATGATCGCTCTCGCATGCGTCGTTACTTTACACGACATAGCGGAACACCTAAGAGGAAAAGAGCTATTCAGATGGAAAAAGAAAAATCAAAGAATATCTATAACGCAAAGATATTAAGTCATGAGTATTTATGGTAATATAATATATAGCATAATATATGAACAAATATTTAGCATCTGCTCTAATTGGTAGTGTAATAGGTACAGCATCGGGATGGTTGGGAGTACATGGAGGTGAGTTTATTCAGTTAGGGTTATTATTGTCTGGCGTTGTAAATACGCAATCTAAAGCAGCAGGAACCACTATGTTTGCAATGCTTTTTCCAGTTACCGCACTCGCAACATGGAATTATTATAAACGTGGACAAATAGATGTTAAGGCTGGATCCATTATTGTTATATTTTTTTCAATTCTAGCATTGTTTGGTTCTAAATTAAACGCACGTGTACCCCAAAACATTACACTGTATGCTATCAGCGTCTTTATGTTTCTTGGATCTATAGCTTTCTTTATGAAAGCGCAGTCTGTTAAGAGCATCTCATAATAGTTGGTTGTGTAAAGGATATAAAATTATTTTCGTATTATTAATAGTATGAATATAATTCCTCATATATATCAAACGGTTTGCGGGTTAATGTATTATCGTAATATACATCATCATAATATTTTGCCATCATATCCAATAGCAATGTGTAGAGACAATTATGTATACGTTACACGTTTGTGTAATATGGGAAAAAATATAATCACACATTCTCCTTCACCATGTGCGTATTGTAATGGATATGGATATTTACAATGTCATTATTGTAAATATGGATGCTGGAGATGTAATCAATCTACTTTGTTGCGTTGTAGATTTTGTTCCGGGGATGGAAAAGGCATACGTGCCTATATCAAACAGCCTTATAAATGAATTATTATATATTGTTATATACATATTCCAAAAAATTCTGGAAAATTTGTAAGAAAGTTAATTGAGGAAAATTTAGATAATAAAATTATAAAATCTTACTGGGGGGGGGGATGGATAGCATATATGATTATGTACATGTTCCATTTATGTTAAAAAATGAATATGTTGATTTGTTAAATCTAGAAAATATTAATTATTATACATATACAAGAAATCCTTATCATAGAATTATAAGTGCTTTCTTTTACAAAAATCAAAAATGTATTATAAAGGATTTCAAATTATTTGTTAAGAATAAATTAATAAAATATGATTTTAATACTAAATTTGATAAGAGGATTATTCATTATTATCCACAACATTTGTTTATATGTGATAAATCATTCCAAATAGACGAAGTAAAATATTATAAATTAGAAAATACAGATTTTAACATTAAAAAATATAATTTACAAGAATATTTTGACGTAGAGACCTTAAAAATAATAAATGACATATATAAAAAAAATTTTGAATTCTTTAATTATGAATTCATAACAATAGTTTAAATATGGGTGGTATTACGAACCGCCTTGTTGAATGGATTTAGATATGATCTCAGATGGCAATACCATGTATTTGTGACTATTATAAATATGATGAAGCAGTCTTATATCATATCGTTCATCCCAAAGAGTATTAAGTCCAAATATATCTATACACATTAACATAATTATATTTAAGTATAATATAATGAAATACTTATTTATTGATATCAGAAAAAGTGACGAAGTATACAGCAAACGATTTTCACAAGATGTAAAGGTTGCTACAACGGAACAATATTTTACGTATACTATTCCTATGAATATGATACGTTTTAATGTAACGCATATTATTAAGCATTTAGAATATATAGATCAAATATTTATTGTATGTCATTCTGGATCTCGTTCAATATTCATCAAAGACAAGTATTTTTCAGAGTATGAAAATATTAAAGTAATTCCACAATTACAGTTTAATAGGCTAACGATTGGAAGTAATCAAGTAAAAATGTATGACACCACCAATATCAATGTAGAGGTGACTGGTGATAATCAATTTAACTTATACAGTATAACAAGAATCATACAACTTATGTTAGGATCTTTAATAGTCATATTGGCAGGATACACGTATAAAGTTATATATAAAAATACAAAAATAAATTCACTACCACTTTTTATATTACTGTTATTTGGTGTAATGGCAGTAGTTAATGGTCTTACATCTACATGTACTATATCAAATATATTTATTAATTATTTAAATTAATTCTTCAAGAAATTTGTGAATATAGTAAATATAAAAATATCATTTTATATTTTTATATTATATAAAATGAAAACATTAAGTAAAAAAGGTAATGCTCTTTTGAATAAACACAGAGGAAAAACAAAAAAAACAAGCTAAAAAAATAAATAAAACAATACGTAATAAAAATGCTCTAAAAAAATGTGAAATATTTTGTAAGAAGGATTATCTTCCTGAAATGACACGACGAATTAAACTATCTAATAAAAAACATAAAGTAAAATATATTCCCCCATACAAAAGAAGATATAGAATTTAGTTATAATGTATGTAAAAAAGCGTTTTGTAATCCACAGTGTTATGGATTTGATTTTAATGGTAATAAGAAACAACAACGTATTTTTAAGAAAGGTATTAAAAATGGATATTCTAAAATGTATGGATCGGAAAGAGAAAAAAATATTTAGAAGTAAAGGAGCATTATCTGGAGGTGTAGATAGTGAGGCATACAAACATATATAACTTATTTTACACCCTTGAAGATTTTAAATGGGACACTTAATATTAAATAACTAATATATGTAGTTAATGCCATAATTGTCCCGCCTTTTAATAAATATACAAATGCTAATAGTTCATTAAACTTAATGATTGTTGCGTAACTTGTTCCAATATAATTTAAATAAATAATTATTCCAAATATGAATGAATATAAAAACTATAATTGTTTTGTAAAACAAATAGATTTAACCCTATAATTTGTGCTAAATAACGCATAAATACACCAATCCAATTTAATTTTAATTCTGTTCCTTGATTTTTTTTATTTCTTTTTATACCATTTTTGTTGTAAAAATAAATATTAAAACGAATGCTGAAACAATAAATAATTCAATTCTTAATGTGTGATTAACCATTATATAAATATAGTCCAATTTTGAATCTTCAAGGGTGTAAATAATTGTTCCACATATTAAATATTTTTGACAAGTCAACCTTATAATTATAAAATAACATTATTGATATGGATCTTTATAATGATATATCTAATAAATGACGATATTTACGATATATTTTAAGTTCTATACTGTCCCCAGTAAGCACACCATCTTTGACCAATTTTTCTGCTAGTTCTCTTACTAACTCTTTTGATTCTGTCAGGATATATTTTGCCTTATCATATGCAAGGGTATTGAGAGAATATATTTCATCGTCTACATATGATTTATATTTATCACTTGTGCGAGGAAAGAACTGTTTACTCCCTAGTCCGTAATGCAACACCATTGTTTCTGCCAATTTATAGGATTGCGAAATGTCTTTGGTGGCTCCTGTAGTAACACTGGTGTTATAGAAAACCTCTTCTGCAGCTCTACCTGCAAGCAGAACTACTAGTTGTGAAAACAACTGTTCTCTAGTGTAAATATTAGTGTCTATTTCTTTGATATTAAATATAGTGTATCCAGGTGATTTTGGCGACCATTCGTTTAGATGGACTTTGGCCGGATTGGAATGTTTTGGTAAAAGAAAACCTGTAATGGCATGACCAAGTTCGTGAATAGCAATTTGATCTAAAATTTGTTTACTGAATATATTTTTGGTTATTTGATATCCTGCAATGGTACGGGTATATACGCTCTCGATATCAGACATTGCAATGGATTTCCGATTGTCTCTCAATGCAGTAAGCATCGCTTCGTTAATGATATTTTCTATCTCAGCCCCGCTGTTTCCAGAGGTCATTTCAATGAGTTTGTCATTATCTATGTTATCGGCGATGGATTTGCCTACTAAATGAATATCTATAATTTCTTTTCTAGTATCTGCGTCAGGATTCCCAATATGTATTTTTTTGTCTACACGCCCAGGTCTTAGCAATGCTGGATCTAGTAAATCCATTCTATTTGTAGCCGCTATGATAAACACTCCATTTGTTTTTTTAAATCCATCCAATTTAACCAGCAATTGATTGAGGGTATTGTCACGTTCAGAAGCGGATACGTCTTGATCGGTTGAACGTGCTCTACCTACCGCATCTATTTCATCTATAAAAATAATACAAGGCGTGTTTTGTTCTGCCAATTCAAACAATTCTCTAATTCTGGCAGGACCCACTCCAACATATTTTTCTTGAAATTCACTCCCAGATACTTGAATGAACGATGTATTGATTTCTCCACTAAATGCTTTGGCAATAAGCGTTTTCCCATTTCCAGGTGGCCCTTCCAAAATAAGTCCTTTTGGCGTTCTAACATTATAAGGACTGTATTTTGAATAATTCACTAAAATATCTGCGATTTGCATAAGTTCTTCTTTAACAGAATGATATCCACCTATGTCTTTGAAAGAAATATTATGTGTGTCTACTAAATTAAAATGTTCACTGCTCGGCTGTGGCGTAACAGGTTCTTTGAATATCCTTTCCATAAATGCTTTGTAGTTTGGATCGTCTTTTTTAAATATATATTTGATACCTACCTGCATAGTGTTATTGTTAGGATCGTCTTTTTTAAATATATATTTGATACCTACCTGCATAGTGTTATTGTTAGGATTATATTTTAACAAATCATCTTCCGGACTACTTTTATTATCGTTCCATAATGGTTGTTCATCCGGAAACATTGGTTCATCTGGAAACATGATAACTGGTCGTTTGGTAAAACCTCTAGAATGTAATGGTATAATTCCTTTAAAAGCATGTATAATATGCATAAGTAGAAGCGTACATGCCAAGTATTTCGGCATATGCATGTATATACGTAATATTATATATGTGTTTTAATTCTAAATACTCTAAAGCCCTCCACCCAATCCCAAATGTGTATTAATTGATTCCATCAGCCCTCCACCCCATCTCCCCCGTGCCCCCTGTCATCTCCCTCACAAACCAAAAAAGGATGTAAACACCAAAAG
>Ga0307933_1000063_pt1 | contig 98190 bp, 87 predicted proteins | sample OrgLakmetageno88_FD_201811 | JGI IMG/M metagenome (GOLD analysis project Ga0307933, IMG submission 201811) | Saline water microbial communities from Organic Lake, Antarctica - #88 | ecosystem: Environmental > Aquatic > Non-marine Saline and Alkaline > Saline | place: Antarctica: Organic Lake...
ATCCATTGAATCGAGCACTTGAGCAGACATTTCGCGATTAGTTAAACCACCACAAGTTTGAATAAGTCGATCGGCAAGCGTCGACTTGCCGTGGTCGATATGCGCAATAATACTGAAGTTGCGAATGTTCTTTAGTTGCATAAATTTAGCTACTTGTCCTAAAGTTACCTGGGTATATATTTAGTCCAAAGACGCTTTATTTTGCTGTCTGGACTTACCTTGGTTTTATAAGCGAAAAATAAAGATGAGATTTTACCGTTTTATCGGCACAAATGCGAATGATTACAGCACTATTACTACGCTTGGACTGGCTAACTTGCTCACAAGTCGATAATAATTCATTAAGAAGTCCTATGCACTGCACACAGAGAGTTCATACAGCGTCAACAAATGCACTGAATTAGATTATTTTTTTGAGTGGAATTTCATTTTTCATGGTGATGGTGGCGGCGTTTACCGCGCCCAAAATAACAGGCGAAAACTGTCCTTTGTCCTGTTTTTTCGCAAATTTTGAGATTTGCCAAAAACTGATCGTAGTGGCAATAAAGCCAAATAAAATTTGCCAACCTTCATGTAGCTCTGGAAGCAGAAATTGCATACACGACACAGATACAATTAACACTAAAATGGGCAACAAGTATACCAACATCGAAGCACCTATTAGTTGCTCTTCTGGTATCCCTAATTTGACCGTTTGCCCTTCCTTTAACTCGTAAAGGCTTATTAGTTTGAGTAATTCTGGTTTCGCAGTAAAGGCTTTTGCAACCACGCTTGTCCCACAATTTTTGCTAACATGGCAAGTACCACAGGTGGCCTTAATTTGGGTTTCAATCCAAACTTCATTGCCTTTCACTTTTTTAACGGTACCGGTTTCTTCAATCATAATTTAGTATTAATTTGTTACTTCGATTGATTTTGCCATGAGTTGCGCTGTGATTAAAGGTATATCTCCAACCACCGTAACTTGCACTTTGCCATCGGTGCGAGAATGCACCGTATTAGCGCCATTATTTAAATTAACGTCACTTTGAAAAACACCCGTTGCTGCTTGAATATAAACTGAAACGTTGACCAGACCATCGCTAAACAAACTATATTCAGCCACCTGCCCTGTAATCGCTAATTGATGAATATCTTGCTTTACGGGTTTCATACCCACCGGCAAAAAAGTCAAGGACCACTCATGCTTTCGCTGCGGTGGACTCACGATATTAATCACCCGGGGTAAGTTATCTCGCTGTAACTGACTGAATACGTCAGCAACATTATCATCAATTTTTAGCTGAGTAACTTGAATTTGCTGTAACAACTTACCATCTAAGCCATGCATGTTTAGCTTAAGCAACATGCCGGTTTCTTCGTCCAACCACAAATGATACCCATATCTTGTTTTATCAATACTGGTGATACGAATTTGTTGCGCCGAGCGTCCGGATATTCTATTTCTACCCACAAGTAAAAATTGGTAGCTCATTTGAAGTTGCTCAGGTTCGTGCAACAACGCATATGGTATGGGGCCATCAATTGCGTTTCCATACACACTATAGGGTGGATAACCTGGTTGAAAAACACTCACGACATCATTGACTCGAATGTTCTCAAATCCGGGACCATTTAATAGGCTAAGTTGCTCTATTTGTGTGCTGTCATCTATTTTCGCATGACGCCATAAAAACGGTTGGGTGTCTTTTCCTGGAATATTTAACACAAATGAGACTTCGTAATTTAAACGTGAAGTTTGTCGTGCTAAACGCTCCAACCAACTAATTGCAGATAGAGGGTCGAAGGCGTCGTTGACCTTCAAAACATCTTGAACAAACTCTCGGTCGATTGCTTGCTGGGTTTCTGAGCTAACCACTTTCGATTCTATTTTAGGCTGTTGCGGTTGCTCGTTTACTAGTGCTTGCTCTGATTGGGTTGCTGTTGAGTCGAGGGACTCAGCAACCGACAAAGTAATAGGAGCGAAAACCCCAAGAAGAGTGACAAATAAACTCCGCTTACAGAGCAGCCTACCGATATTTGCCCCACTACTCACATTGGTTACTCCGCTTATCATATTACTTTTGAGCTTGGTCTACGCTCGCCTTGGCTTCTGGTGTCTCTGAAGTTCTACTTTGTCCTGCATTTTTAAGTTTAAGTTGGCGCTGATGATCTTCAATAATTGCATTAATTTGGCGCTGCTGTTCAAGCACTATTGCCATGCCTTCACGATCAACGCTCTTACTTGTATTTAAGCTCACTGGCGCCAAACCACCTTGTGGGCCAAATTCCGTCGGCGCAGTCAGAAACGGCATCGTTTCTTCTGGTTGGTTATATGACTGGTAACTGAATATCATCACAGCCGTAGCACAAGCAGCGACTGCCAACTGTCCGCTTTGTTTTACCAAAGGAATAACATTAGCAACAACAGGAAAATATTGCCACGTCCGCTTAGGTGCAATCATTGGCAACTCGTTTTCCAATTTTTTCGCAATTTCGGCACTGATATTAAAGTCAATATCAGCACTCATCTCGTTACGAATGCAATCTCTAACTAAGTGATAACGTTTCCATTTTTCAGCGAGTTCAGGATCTTGCGTCAAGTTTTTGGCTATGCCAGGATCGCGATGCTCGCCATCTACAAATGCTGATAATTTTTCGAGCTGTTGCGTCATATAATATATTCCTACGTTATTACTGCTAATATTACATCATTTTCTTTAGTGAACGCTATACTTCAGTTTTATATTTGCATTAATTAAATTTGCATTAAAGGCACGATGACCTTGTCAATTGCTTCTCGGGCTCTAAAAATCCTTGACCGAACCGTCCCAACCGGACATTCCATCACTGTGGCTATTTCTTCATAGCTCAAGCCTTCGATTTCTCGTAAGGTAATTGCCGAGCGTAAATCTTCAGGTAACGCGTCTATTGCTGTAAATAACTTTTGCTGTAATTCGTCAGATAACAAAGCACGTTCAGGAGAGTTATTTTCCTTTAATGCGTCGCTTCCATCATAATAATCAGCTTCACTCGCATCAACATCACTTGCTGGCGGTTTGCGCCCTTGGGATGTTAAATAATTCTTTGCACTGTTTACCGCTATCCTATATAACCACGTGTAAAAAGCACTTTCGCCTCTAAAGTTAGGTAGTGCTCTGTACGCTTTTATAAATGCTTCTTGCGTTACATCCGCTACATCCCCACTGTTCTTAACGTACCTTGATACAATATTCATCACCTTGTTTTGATGACGAATAACTAACAAATTGAAAGCGTTCTTATTCCCTTTCTGTACCTGCTCAACTAATTCTAGATCGGTTTTCTGCTCGCTCATTCGAGCCACTACTCCTAAAACACATCACTTATGGCTCACGCAAGTGTAGTAATAGACTGACACTTTATGCATAAGTTCGATATACAGCTAAAATAATTTATAAATCACCATCAGTTGTAATTTTTTACTAGATGATTAATATGTCGATACCTTGTATTCCTACATGTTACCCGAAAAACGACTTATGTCTCAAACAATTGAACATCTCTGTGATTTATTAATCGTCGGTAGTGGCGCAGCAGGGTTAAGCCTCGCTTTAAAGATGGCTGAATTCTGCGACGTTATCGTGCTGAGCAAAAGTGACATTAATGAAGGTAGCACTCGCTACGCGCAAGGCGGAATTGCAGCCGTATTTGACCATACAGACAGTATCGACGACCATGTCAAAGACACGTTAAATGCGGGCGCTGGACTATGCGATGAGGCTGTTGTTGCGTTTACTGTGCGCAATGCAAAAGAAAGCATGGAATGGTTGATTAATAAAGGCGTTCCTTTTGATCGAGAGGAAAGTGAGAATGGTGAAACCAAATTTCATCTAACGCGTGAAGGTGGACATAGCCATAGAAGAATATTGCATGCTGCCGATGCAACTGGCGCTGCGGTGCAAAAAACGCTGTCGGATAACGTCGCCAATCATCCTAACATTCACTTATTTGAACGCTATAATGCGATTGACTTGATAAAGAGTACAATTTCGCCAGATCATTGCGTTGGAGCTTACGTTTGGAATCGTAAAAAAGAACAAGTGGAAGTTATCAGGTCACGCTTTACAACACTCGCGACAGGCGGCGGCAGTAAGGTTTATCAATATACCTCAAACCCAGATGTATCTAGTGGCGACGGCGTCGCAATGGCATGGCGAGCAGGGTGTAAAATAGCCAACATGGAGTTTAACCAATTCCATCCCACTTGCTTGTTTCATCCGGACGCAGGAAACTTTCTTATCAGCGAAGCATTACGTGGAGAAGGCGCATTTTTATGCCACCAAGATGGCACTAAGTTTATGCATAAATTTGATCTGCGAGGCGATTTGGCGCCGCGTGATATCGTTGCCAGAGCCATCGATTTTGAAATGAAGCGTCTTGGTGCTGACTGCATGTACTTAGATATTAGCCACAAACCCAATGATTTCATCAAAAAACACTTTCCTAATATTTATAGTCGCTGCTGCTCATTGGGCATAGATATTACGACTCAAGCAATACCGGTGGTTCCTGCTGCGCACTACACATGTGGAGGCGTTGTTACGGATTTTGATGCTCGCACTAACTTAGAAAACGTATATGCTATCGGTGAAACTGCATACACAGGTTTGCATGGAGCGAACCGAATGGCGAGTAATTCCTTACTAGAATGCATTGTATTTGCGCATGCTGCTGCCAAGCATATTGTTAAGCGCATACATGAAACTTGGATTGATGAGCCAATACAAGCTTGGGATGAGAGCCGAGTAATTGATTCAGATGAACTGGTGATTATTCAACACAATTGGCATGAACTTCGACTTTTCATGTGGGATTATGTTGGTATTGTGCGCACGAATAAACGACTAGAGCGAGCGTTGAGACGCATAAACTTGCTTAAACAAGAAATTGACGAATACTATAGTGATTTCAAGGTGAGCAATAATATGTTGGAGTTGCGAAATCTGGTTTGTGTCGCACAATTAATTGTGACTTGTGCGATGCAAAGAAAAGAAAGCAGAGGACTGCACTACAACGTAGACTACCCTGACATGTTAGAGAAGCCTGAACCCAGCATTATTCAAAAGGAAATGTAATTGCCGCGCAGACAGCAAAGTACTAAGCAATTATTATGTTTGTGCGCAAATGCTCTCTTTCTTTGGTGCGGCTTTGTGAAGTCAGCGAAAAGTCTATCTGATCCATTTCACGATTTACTTTTAATTCACAGCGTGTTGGCAAATAAATAGGTTGCATAAATTGTGTAGAAAACTGCATTGGTGTTTGGGCTAATTCCCTTTTACTGTTTTGCGTTTCTTGCTTTAATACCGCTGATAAGCAAATTGCCTTTGAATACATCCCATGCGCAATAGCTTGCCTAAAGCCCATTACCTTTGCTGTCCAACGAGACAAGTGTATTGGGTTGAAGTCACCTGAAACTCGTGCATATTTGCGTCCTATGCCAAGTGGGAAATTCATCTCTATAGTTTTATCAAATGGAGAAATGACAGCCTCGACTATCGGCATTATCGAAGCCGTTTCGCCGGCATTATCAGCTTTAAAATGCAGTTCACCAATACTCATATCAGTCGCCAATGCCTCTTTCTCATTAGCTTGACCATGTTTTTGCCTAGATAAATAATAAGACGTACCAGAAATTGCTAACTTGCCATCCACAAAACCTTCACTTAAGACAGCAAAAGCCCAGCCTTTTTTATGCCAAGTGAGTCCATTAAACGATGTTTTTAGCATTAATTTGGAATTTTGTTCAGGCAACCAATTTACTTTAATAAAATTAGCTAAATGCACTAGACCCATGGGTTTAAAGGGGAACGGTTTGTTTACCATCATCTCCAATTGCATTGGTAAGGTGAGGACTTGCAGGTAATTGGGGTGTATTACAGATGCGATACCAAGCTTCCAGCTAACCGCCTTGTTGTAACACTCACAATGAATTGTGTTTATTTGGATTTCTTTTCGAAGACAACTCACCGGTAGCGCAGGTATATCAAAACCATGGCGTTGTGGGTTATACCAAGCCGCTTTTAATAAACCCATGTTCATCATCTACTCGATCTTCCTAAGTTAAGTTTGTGTGTAAACTAAAAAAACGTTAACTGTAATTATTGTTAGCTTGCTAATTTAGTATTTTGTGCAATTGCAGTTGATAGTGCTCTGTAATGACTTTCTGTTGTCTGCCACTTAAACAGGATAATCGAGTTAATCACATAGGCAATTGTATCGTCATTGCAGCCTGCCTTGAGAGCAGAGGATGACCCTGTTATATGTTCCTGCGTAGGCTCTAATATTAAGAAGGCACACAATTGTGTGCAGCGCGAACGGGATGAAATTTGGTAACAGACATCGGTTTTTTGGGTGTGATTTTTGTCATTTTTATGCGCCTTGTGATCATCAGTAGCACAAGATATTTTCTTATTATACTCACAAAGCAACGGTTCTCTTTGACTCATCGAGATTAAAAAATGTGTTTCCAAATTCGTATTGCAAAATAATTTAAATCCAAGCCAGATGCTAAGCACCATAGAAAAGATTAACTGCAATATATAAAGATTTGGCATTACTATCGATGGCAACGACCAACATATAATAAGGGGTACTATATAACCGTTGAAAAATTGAATTAAGTCAAAGTTATACCGAGTAACAATAATGTCACGATATGCGATATCTAATTACACCTTAACTCTTTGCAACACTTTCTGAACCATGTAAGACAGATCTGGATCTTCACATTTTCTATGGCCCATAAACCACGCGAACAGATCTGGATCATCGCAGGTTAACAGACGTTCAAAAACGACTTTTTCTCCGTCGGGCAGTTCCTCGAAAGCTTGTTCAACAAAAGGAAGAAATAGCACATCTAATTCTAACATGCCGCGTCGACATGCCCATCTTAACCTAGCGACTCTTTTTACTGTAAACATTGGGTACCTTATGCTTTATTTGCTTATATAATAGCATAACGCAGATGATTGCAGAACTGATCAAAAGATATTTAAAAAGTCAATTTATTAGCGTCAAAAATTCAAGATAAGGTGTTGTTGAATAGATCATCATCTTGCAAAGTAACGTATCATCCCAATATTAAATGCACACGAAATGTAGATTGCACAGTTATTCCATGACAATAGGCAATCTCGACAGTATTAGAGGCTACAAAATGTCATCTCAAAACGAATTTATCGCAAAATTGAACCAGCTTGGTTGCGTCACATTTTCAGGACCACAAGCGACAGAGTATTTACAAGGGCAGGTTACTGTAGATGTGGAAAAATTGCATGAAAATGTCGCCAGAATTGGCGCACATTGTGATTTTAAGGGTAAAACTTGGTCCGTATTTACCGCACTACGAAGCAATGATTTTTATTATTTGATCATGCGCAAATCTGCTCTCGAAAAAAGCCTTGCCGAATTCAAAAAATATGGTGTTTTCTCTAAAGTAGATATTCAGCAATCAGTCCCCGAGTTGAGCTTTTTCGGAATATCTGGAAACGCGATAGTAAGCACTCTTAAATCACTGTTTGCAGACCTTAACGAGCAACATCTGAGTGTGCTTAGTAATGAATTTGGCAGTGCAATTTGCCTTAACATAAGCACGCCACGATATATACTCGCTCTAAATGCTGATGGCCTAGCTTTGTTTAGTAAGCTAACCAACGTTGCTACTTATCAGGACGAAAGTCACTGGGAGGCTATGGATATAGTTGACGGTATTCCTTATATAGAATCTCAAACCAGTAACGAATTTGTTCCTCAGATGCTCAATTTACAATCTGTCGGCGGTATCGATTTTGATAAAGGCTGCTACATGGGTCAAGAGACTATTGCACGTACAAAATTTCTAGGACGCAATAAAAAAGCATCTTATATTCTAATTCATCAAGGTATTGATGCATCCAGAGAATTAAAGCCAGGAGATGCCTTGGAAAAACAGGCAGGTGAAAATTGGCGCAGCGGCGGAAAGGTTCTACAAAGCGCAGTGCTTAATGACGCTACATTATTGTTTGGTGTTCTTGCAAATGACACGCAAACAGGTGATGTGTTAAGATTAAAAGCGTTCCCTGAGAAACAGTTTACGGTAAGCCCTCTGCCGTATAAATTAGATTAAGAAAAGGATACAAGATGCAAATACAGAAAGATAATGTCGTTACTCTTCACTACACAGTCAGCACCACCGAAGGTGAAATGATTGATTCGTCTCACGAAGCGCCTGCAATGTCATTTTTGCAAGGCAGTCATTTTATGATTGAAGGCATTGAAGATGCGTTAGCTGGGAAAGTAAAAGGTGATAAATTTTCAGTCAATGTTGAGCCTGACAAAGCGTACGGTGAACGTCATGAGGATTTAATTCAAGAAGTCCCTTCTGACATGTTCGAGGACATGGACGTTGACGTAGGTATGAGCTTTAGAGCAACCACCGATGATGGCGAGCAGTCTGTGATGATTATCGACAAAACTGAAACTACGGTAACAGTCGATGGCAATCACCCATTAGCCGGCATGTCGTTAGCCTTTGACGTTGAAGTTGTTGATGTACGTCAAGCAACTGCAGATGAGATCAAGCATGGTCATGTGCATGGTGAAGACGGCTGCGAACATTCGCACTGAGATACAACATTGCTTGTACACAATGCATGCTGGATGTGAGACATACTGCAGACGTGATGTCGGCAGTATGTAAACTGCAGTTACAAGCCATATTTTCGAAGACGCTAGATAGCGTCTTCGTCAGTTTCACCAGTACGAATACGAACAACTTGCTCAACATTAAATACAAATATTTTACCGTCGCCGATTTTACCCGTTTTTGCCTGCTCTAAAATAGTTTCAACTGCTCTGTCTACCAAGCTATCCGGCACAATTAGTTCAATTTTTATCTTGGGTAGAAAATCCACATTGTATTCGGCTCCACGATAAAGTTCTTTATGCCCTTTTTGCCTTCCAAAACCCCGAACCTCGGTCATTGTAATACCACTAACACCTATTGAAGATAGCCCTTCACGAACTTCATCTAGCTTAAACGGCTTAATAATAGCCTCAATTTTTTTCATTAGATTTGACCTTCCTTATTCATGGTCATAAACGGTAGGAATAGGACTTCGTTTATGTTGTGTTTTTAAGTATATAGCTAATAGTTTATCGTCGGCAACCTTATCCGTACTTTTACCTTCTAAAAAATCATCGATTTGGTCATAGGTTAATCCTAACGATGACTCGTCCGATTTCTGTGGTGTCAATGTTTCTAAATCTGCTGTTGGTGCTTTTGTAATAATTTTTTCTGGCACTCCAAGGTGTTTTGCTAGGCTGCGAACTTGACGTTTACTTAGACCAAACAATGGCGCTAAATCGCATGCACCATCACCAAACTTTGTATAGAAACCGGTAATATTTTCTGCTGAATGATCAGTACCTAGCACCAATCCATTCATCAACCCGGCTATATCGAACTGGATGGCCATTCTTGTTCTAGCTTTAGCATTACCTTTAACAAAATCACTCTTTTGAGCTGAAAAGCTATTCACGTCTGCTGCTAATAAACCGTTGACTGCACTTTCATGTATCGCGTCTACACCTAGCTTAATATTTGATGTGACTTGCAAACTTGCTTGAATAAAATCAATAGATACTTGTGCATCGTCTTCATCCGCTTGAGTACCATAAGGCAACCTAACTGCGATAAACTGATATTCATCATCAGATTCTTGATTCAATTCATTAACTGCTGATTGTGCTAAATGACCTAGTGTACATGAATCAATACCACCGCTGATCCCTAACACTAAACTATGCAAACCTGACTCACTTAGTTTATCTTTCATGAATTGGGTTCTGCGTTGGATCTCATGTTCGATGTCTATTTCAGGTAAAACACGCATTTCTTGGATTACTTCAGACTTTAACATCAACTCTTCCCTTTGTATTTTTTTAACTAGGCCGTATTTATTGTAAGGTGATAACCCGAGATAATAAAAAAATGAACTGGCTCGGCACAATGATACTCATTCTCCCAAGTTCATGTTCTATAAAGTAACACAAGGTATTAACTACGCTAACGAGCGCTGTTAGTGTATACGCAACTATAATAAAAATAGAGTATAGTTAAATGAATTTTTATCGGGGGTCACTGTGTTAAATAACAAGATTACCACGAAAGTTAGTAAAACCACTCAAAAAGGCGTTACCCTTCTTGAAATGATGATCACCTTAGCGATATTAGCGATTGTGTTAACGGTTGTCGCGCCCAGTATGCAAAATTTCCTGATTAAAAATAGGATTACCGGAGAACTCAATGAAGTCAGCGGAATAGTTCAATATGCGCGCCACCTCGCTATAGATGAACAAATCAACGTCGTTGTGTGCCCATCTGAAGACTTTGAAGCATGCGGAACCGATTGGAATAATCCCAAAATTGTGTTCATTGATAGCAATGCAGATGGTAACAGAAACGTAAGTGAAGAACTTCTAGTAGCAACATCGAAAGCGTCCGACTCGACTAAAATGACGGGCCCAAATACGAGTATTAATTTCAAATATACCGGTGCCGCTAGTCGATCTTTCAGTATTCAACTGTGTCCAATTAACAATGACACAACTGTTGCTCGAGCAATTTTAGTGTCTTTGCAGGGACGAGTGAAAGTGAGTTCTGATGCGGACGATAACGGCACGCACGAAGACATGGATGGAGTTACATTAACCTGCACCTAAGCCCTAGTGCTAAGTTTAGATGACAACTTAGGCGCATACGCTATTCTCTTGGCCTTCGAAATTGCTTACAGACACAGACAAATACACATAGACGACAATTTAACCAAGGTGTCTAAATTCAACAAGCCAAGCCAGCGTGCAACAGTGAAGCCCTTACTTAGTCGGCTGAGGGGCTAATTCGCCTCACAATGTATGCGCAGTATTATTGACAGCCACCTCAATCTGAAGTGGCTGTCAATAAAGGCCGTATAGAGAATTGAGAATAGAGCATAAACTAGCAAGTCCAACAAAACTCGCTGGAAGCAATGCTTCCATTATTGTCAAGATCCCATGCTTTACGCCCATCACTATAAATGAAAAGTGCACCATCACCTGCTAATGACCCCCCTGATAGCGGCGTTGCCTTCAAACGGAATGTAATACCGTTGGCTGATACGTCATCTATCGTCAACTCATATCTCTTGTTGCCCGCAGGTTCAGAACTAGGTGAATGCGACGCAAATATATTTGGTTTTCCTGTATTCGCTCCAGTTTCAGCTGCACCTTTATACGAAAAGCTAGAAGCGTTATGTCTCTCCATCGCTGCCGCGAAGCCCATAAGGTCAGCTTGCGCTGTGCTTCTTGCAGCGCCATTAATCATATTTTGATAACTGGGAAACGCAATTGCAGTAATAATGCCTATGATGGCGACTACAATCATCAGTTCAATCAACGTAAATCCACTCTGCGTTTGTTGAAATTTCATTTATTCGCGCTCCACTTCAGTTTTCCAAGTATTTTTCTGAACTCGCTCAAACTTACCGTATATGTTTCTGGCTAAACATTCAAAGTCAGAACCACAAGATATAATTTGACCGTCTTCATCTGTCATAATCACAGCAGACACACATTCTGCACCTAAACAAACAACTGGTTTCACAATATTCTCAATGAGTATCTTAGTATCCGGTGCAATCCCGGTTTGCTTGAGTTGCGCAAACCTATCAGTGGCATCTTTTTGATCATTATTATTTAAATCTTCAATCGCATTGGCATCCACAAGATTTACCAAATATGCTCTACTATTTCCTGTTGGGGGAGCACAAGCACTGGCACTCGAGCTCGCCGGAAGGTAAGTGGTAAAGAATATTTTATAATCAAGTATTAATGGTGACGCCAGTACTTTTTCACCATTTTGAGTCAGACGGATCATCCAACCATCTTTGGATGCAAACAGGCTGCTTTGCACTGCTCTTTCATCAACATTATCACTGGTTAATAAATGCTCTGTAGCATCGTATAAGCTAGCAGGGCTCATTGGTGTGTCAGGCAGTATGAATTTATTGGATTCATCACGAACAAATACACCTTTATCTTTGATCATGAAAAAACTATCTTCAATGCTCGTATTCAAAGGACCGGCTCTAAAACCAGAACCGATAGCAATTGCGAAGTAATGTTCGTCTGTTGTAGAAATTTCAGCAACATCAGGTGCGTAGTAGAAGCGTCGATTTTGTTCTATTGTATCTCCACTCATCTGTGCTAACAGTCCACCACTAACCAGGTTGCTGATGCTTTCGCCATTGTAGATATCCAAACGGAATATCTGCCCGCCCATGTCAGCCACGTACATATGATCAGCTAAACCATCGTTATCACGGTCAATGACTGAGATCCTTGCAGGGATACTATATTGCATATCGCTTAACAATAGATCAGCACTATCATTACTTGCAGACCACAGTAAATCACCGGTGTTTGCATCAATAATATACACAGCATTACCCATTGAGTCTTCACTACGGTTTGTTTTTGTGTCCTGGCCCGGATCATAACCAGCACCAATGATCATGACGTCTTTGACTGTGCCATCAATATTAATCTTAGTAATAGTGGGTCTTGACCAAGATTGACCCATTTTTACGTAATCACCTTGGCCACCATCAACAGTAAATACAATTTTAGGGCTCATTTTATCAGTTACATCAACAACATAGTAATTATTCCCACCGCGGCGCATTCCGATATAAATATATTTTTTACCATTGTACTCACGGTAAACCATGTCACCATCCAGTCCATAGGTATGATTAAACGAACTACTGTTGCGATAAAAATCGTTCAGATTTTGCATTAATTCTTTAGGCATTATTGCAAAGTTTTCTTCACCTGTTTCAGAATCAATCGAATGCAAGAAACCATGGTTAGTCGCAACAAAAACAGCACTGTCAGTTGCGCTGTAATTCACAATAACAGGTTGTGAATGTATCGGGTCGCCCATTTGCAAACGAACATCCGTTGCAGAACCGTCACCATCGTCATCTCTAACATCAACACCTCTGGCCCATTTAAGAACAAGTTCTCTGGTGCCGTCAGGGTCCGAAGCTGGATCCAATGCTAAGTCCGCTGCTGTGATTTCGGTATTACTTTCAGAAATCTGATTGCTCGGGATGATGACAGATCCTGTGGTATCAAAAAAGTATACGTTTCTGACTAAGTCCAAGCGACTAGCCGCGCCGCCAGCTCTAACATCATTGCCATCTTCAGTGATCGACCAGTAAGAATGAGAGTTTTCAGTGAAAAAGCCTGAACCACTGTCTACAGCGTTGACACCATTTTTATCCAATACTTGGTCACCACTGATCCGGTATTTTTTAAGATTACCCGGCCAATTTGTTCCTTCAGAAGGTTTAAACAAGGCAAAATATAATTCATCTCTATGAGTTAAACGATTTAATTGGTTTACAGCAACACCAGGAGAAACGAAGGTTGCATTAACATCTTTCACCTTGCGCAAAATACTTTCAAATGCCAAAACTAAGTCATCACTGTTGTCCGCTTGATAAAAGCCTCCCCCTCCTTGTAATGCCAGTTGATTTAAGAAGTTGTTTGCCGCGCTGTTAGCAGCAAAACCAATCGTATGGGTAACTACACGAGCATCTATCGCTGAATCACCAGCGTTGCTTATATTCTTAACCAAGTCCACGCCACACTTCTCTCCATCGCTACCTAAACAACTCGTACCTAGCAATGTTTGTATTTCAGCAACACTGTGGTTATTGTTGGCTTCACCATCGGATAACAACACAATATGGTTGTTTACCTGACACTGCAGGTCTGTCACTGGGGAAATATAATTTGCACCGGCCGGAATATACTCTTGAATACAATCCGAATCACTTAAGTTTTCTGCGTCACAGCCTGAGGGACGAATCGGATCATTTCCAAGATAAGACCCGCGGTGACTTACTCTTGTGTTGCGTCTAACATAGCTGCTAACCGAGTCTTCACCGCGTTTTCTACCATAATAAACCGCACTACCGGCAAAATACTGTGAGGCTTCGTACAATGTGTCAACAATGGGTGTCATACCATCTGCTCTTAACTCATCAACTTTACCCATAAGGTGTTGGCGAACAGTTGCAGAGGAGCCAGGCACGGCATTAGCTTCAAATTCAACAACTAATCGAGCCGCTCCTGAAGGCTTGCCGTTGACGGTATATGCGCCCCTATGAGCAGTAGTAAAATTGGACATGATAAACATCATTTTATTACCGTTTCTCCAACCAGAGCGATTAACCATTGTCTGCACAATACTGGTAATAGAAGGGCTTCTGTAGTCACTATTTTGGTACCAAGATTCAATATTACTCCAAGTAACAGCTGCCGTTTTACTTTTATTCTGCTGCATGTAACGAATATAGGGACTAAAATCATTAGGGTCGTCCTCGTTAACACCTTGAATGAGCATAGATGCGCCGCTAGAAGTACCATTTTGATAAGCTGTAAATCCAAGATAAGCATCAGTAATAGTCGCATTTTCAGGAATATTTACACCCGCGAAACGTAAACCAATGTAGTCATTCGCATAAGCGTGAAATGTTAGTTCTCCTTGCGTATTTTGATAGCCATTTGAGCGCTCTTCCGCATTCTCGACCTGTGAATTTAGTTGATATATCAAACGCTCGCGCATACACCCTGTTGCAGTAGTCTCGTCATAGGTGACAATTAGTTGAGGCGTTGAACCATTGCCCTCTTCCAACGACGATGTTTTGCGACCGCTAGAAGCAGCTACACTTGTGCCTTCTATGATGAGATTGAGGCTATTACCACCACACCAATCGCCTCGATTAATAACTTCTTGCAACACTGCACTAATGTCGGGTGATAACACGCTCTCACTGGACAAGGGAAAGTTATTATCATTATCCCAAATCACCTCAGCGCTTGTCGTTAAGCGGTTTGAAATATTACTACCTTGATTCTGAAACGTCGTTGCGTTACTTACCGCCTCCGCTCTAAATGATAAAGTGGCGTCTGAAGTATTCAGAGTACTCGATGTAAAACGCACGCGAGCGCTGGTAATCACAGCCCCTCTTGGAATTCGTAAACCTTGGTATCGCAAGCCCGTTAATACGCTATCTGGCCCTTTAGTTAAATCAATTTCTGTTGAGGAAATAGTAACTTCATCATCGATTTCATAAGCATCATCAGTCCCTGAGGTAATAGAAATAATAATCTCAGGGGAAAACGGCGAGTCTAATCCGCGCACAGGAAATAGAATAGGACCACCAAAATCTGAAAATCGCATCAAACCAGCGTTTATATTAGTTGCTGAACCTAACGCGGTTTTAAGTGCATTTTGCACCTTTAGCATTCTAGTCTCAGCAGTACGATCTTTCGATCTCATAGAGCCCGAAGTATCCATAATAAACAATACATTAGGATTGTAGGTAGTCGATGTAACGCCTGTTCCTAAGTATATTTCGAGGTCGTCTCCCATGGCGCTTATACTGATCAGGACAGTTATTAGAAAGGCGCTGAGCAAACTTGTAATTCTCTTGATTGACATACCTAAAACCTCAATTCGATGATGGCGCAAAAACAGCTACACTCAGCGTATTTGCAACGGCATAATTGCTTCCCACCGTTTTTCCGCAGCCCCTAACCATGAAAATATGACAGCTAATATTGCTGCCACCAATAACGTTACTAGACCCTATGCATGCTTCTTCTCGAACAAAAACACTTTTAGACGCACTTGTGGTTGCCGGGTTGGTTCTGAAATTTCCCTGAGTTGTATGCATCTTTCCTCGCGTTAATCCATCATTGGTAATAAAGCGTTCAATACGATCATTGTCAAAACAACTTAATTCATCACTGGCAAGGTCCAAGGCATTTGACTGCCTCGCTTCAGACAGCGGGTCTGATTTAAGAGGATTAGATAATAAAGACTCGTCTTCTGCCTCATAAACCACTCCAGCGAGTGCAGCCTCAGCCGCGTCAAAAGCAAATGATTTACGCTCTAGTGACGCAGCCATTTTAGTCTGTAATATGCCACTAGAAACGGAGGCAACGCCTAGAATGGTTAATGACATTAGCACCAACAGTGCAAACACCATAACGACACCTTGCTGACTTTTCATGCATTACTCCTTACGAAATTTTTCATATTTCTTAATGTTATTGTTGTTTCAAACGATTTATACAGGCCATTATCGCTTGGGACATAATTTGCTTCGTTGAGTAATCTAAAAAACGGCTTGGTTTTAACTGTAATGTCACTATCAGCGCGTACAACAAGAGCGATACGCAAAGCAACGATTGTTTTGCCATTGTCTATTGCAAGTTGGATCCCATCCGCTGTGATAAAACGAGTAGGAATTGCTGACCCTGCAGTAGACGCTAAGTCGGTGATGCCATAGGTTACTTGAAAGTTGGTTACATCATCTAAGATGGTAATTGACCTGTGGCTGTTATGACCATCAGCCACTTTTTGCCCACGCAAATAACGGCCATCAAAACCCCTACATTTGAGCTTATTATCAGCAACGAAATATTCGTTAACCACATAAAATTCTTCTTCGTTCAAATAACCGAGGGCGTAACCTCTGCAATCCATATTGCTTTGCAAGCTAACGACTAAGGTATCGTTACCACCACTGTTTCCTTGAACTGCACCTAAACTTGTTCTCACCGCGAACTCATTAGGCAATATTACGGGGTGGGTTCGTACAAAGTTGTTTTCGTCGACTACATCTACGCTAATGTTTAACTTAGGATTCATTTGATCATACAAACCCACCATCAATATTTCACCACGCAAACGGTTAATAATAAACCGCCCACTTTCTTGAGTAGATGCCATTGCTCTATTTAATTTTTCAGTGACCGAGTTGCTGACCATTATTTGAATGACCGCACCTGCGATCGCGAGTCCTAATGCCATCGAAATCATTATTTCGACTAACGTGAATCCTTTTTGATTTTTTTTCTGGCTAATTTTGTTGATAAATAGATTCATAAAGCAACCTCAACCACAACGCAGTCGTTGGAATCTGTTGGCGTACTATTACATGCACTATTTAACACTCGCTCGTTGCCCTGCCAGTTGCGCACAGGCCAACTAACGATGACTTCGTGAATAGAGCCAGCCGTGCATAAGTCAGTATCGCCCAAATCTTTATCTGTGCATGTCAGGCTTATTTGAGCATTCGGATTATTGCGTGCAGCGGCACACGACATTTGATAACCATCAAACTCAGCTAATTCAGCTGCATTACAATGACCTGTTTGGCAATTGGCAATAGCAGCTGGATGCTCTTTACAATGGCATTCATGCGGACTTGCGTCCGTTAGTGAGCAAGTCAGGTTGTCGAAGTTATATATCTGGTCATCAAAATAATTATTATCAACAACAAAGCCATCTGTTACGTCAGATGACATCGCATTTGCAGTCAAACGTTCACTGAATTGCTGTGCTACAAAAACAGCTTGAGTACGATTCAAGGCATCGGCGTTGGAAAAAGACCCTACAAATTGCAACGATGCAACGCCCAAGAGGCCGATTGATAGTATAAAAAGAGTTACTAACACTTCAATCATGCCAAGTCCGCTCTGGGATAGCATTGATTTTTTTGCTAATTGATTAGTCGGTCTATTCAGCATCATAATTATTCAAAAACAGCTTCTTCATAACATCAGCTTACATGAGATGCATGGGTATTTGGTTATCCTGAATAAGTCTAACGTATTAAATACGTATCGAAACTGAACTAAAGTAGGTTTCCTGGAGGTGGTAGCGCAAAGCCTTGTTTTTACTACGCTTCGCGCTAGTTTATTTATTTTAGCAACGCTTAAATTTGCTTAATGCGTAACTCTTTTGGCACAGCGAATTCTATTGTTTCTTCACGCCCAGGGCGTTCAGATGCAGTAACCGCGCCCCAACTAAGTAATTTATCAACGACTCCTTTAACCAAGACCTCTGGTGCTGAAGCGCCGGCGGTGACACCGATGTCATAGACGTTGGTTAGCCATTCTTTTTGAATACAATCTGCATCCGCAATAAGGTGCGCTTTTGAACCAATTTTTTCAGCTAATTCTCTCAACCTATTTGAGTTTGAACTATTTTGTGCGCCCACGACCAATAGAATATCGCAATCACTAGCAAGTTCTCTTACCGCATCCTGCCTATTTTGCGTTGCATAGCAGATATCGTCTTTGCGCGGGCCATCAATTTTTGGAAATCTTTGACGCAAGGCATCAATAATGTCGGCAGTGTCATCTACGGAAAGCGTTGTTTGACTGCAATAATAAAGTATATCAGGGTTGTTAACCACAAGTGTTTCTACATCGGCAATTGATTCAATTAAATATATACCACCATTGGGGTTGTTATATTGTCCCATTGTGCCTTCAACCTCAGGGTGTCCTTGATGTCCAATCAAAACGCACTCAGTGCCTTTCTTGCTGGCTCGAATTACTTCCATATGAACTTTCGTTACCAATGGACAAGTTGCATCAAACACCTTAAGCCCACGACTTTTAGCTTCTGCACGAACTGCTTGCGATACGCCATGTGCAGAAAAAATAACAATAGTGTCGTCAGGAACTTCAGTCAGATCATCAATAAAAACCGCACCGCGTTTTTTCAAACCATCGACAACAAATTTATTATGCACAACTTCATGGCGCACATAAATCGGCGCCCCAAACATCTCCAGTGCACGTTCGACTATAATAATAGCGCGGTCAACTCCTGCGCAGAAGCCTCTCGGGTTAGCCAAATGGATCTTCATTTTATTCTGCTCCTGTATGTCTTACTTCTATAATTTCAACAATAAAAGTGACATTTTGTCCTGCGAGTGGGTGATTAAAATCAACCGTGACTGAATGCCCAACGGCACTTCGAATAACCCCAGGTAAGTCAGAACCATCAGGTTGAGCAAAGGCGATTATCATGCCCTCTTCTACTGGTGTATCTGCATTAAATTTAGTGCGGTCAACATAATACACATTGTCAGGATTGGGCATACCAAACGCATCTTCAGCATTCAACAAAAAAGACTTCTTGTCACCTGCCACAAGACCTCGCAAACAGTCTTCAAAGTTTTTGGTTAAACTGCCATCGCCCATTACCATTTTTGCAGGTTTGTTATTCACTCTAGTACTATCAGCAGCTGAACCATCTGAAAGTTTCAAGTCGAAATGTAAAATAACTTCGCAGTTATCTCCAATGGTCAGGGTATTATTTGTCAACTTCATTTGCCTCTTTGTTAATAAACATATCTATGATAAGTAAAACAGCGCCTATAAATATTGCAGAATCGGCAATATTAAATGCAGGCCAATGAGAAGTACCATAGTATAAATCAAGAAAATCAATTACATAACCATGCAGAATACGATCGTAAACATTACCTAATGCGCCACCCAAAATAAATGAAAAAGCAATTGGTAGCAATAGTTGCTGTCGAGTTGTACTTTTCAACCACCATAATATCAAGCCACTAACACCTAATGCAATGACACTTAAGAAATATCGTTGCCAACCACCAGCATCATAAAGAATACTGAATGCTGCACCGTAATTGTGTACATAAGTAAAGTTGAAAAACGGCACTATTTCGATAGACTCATACAGTTGCATTGAGTTTACCACAGCTCGCTTGGTCCACTGGTCTAACACCACGACGATAATTGAAATCCAGGTAAATCGCATTCCCGTATTCTTAAGAATATTAAGCATATTCGCGTACTTCCCCGTGACCATCGACATTGTCGATACATCTGTTACAGAGTTCAGGGTGTTTAGGATCGTTACCGACCTCTGGTTTATAGTGCCAACAACGAGCACATTTTTCGCCAGCTGCGGCGACGACATCAATGAACATATCTGAACCATTGAATACAGTGGCCGTGATAGTTTTTTCACTCAAGCTCTTCACTTCGGCTTCAGAGGTCATGAGTACAAAACGCAATTCGTCTTTTACCTTAGCCAGCAAGTTAGCTTTTTCTGAATTCACATAAACAATCACTTTGGCCTCAAGTGAACCGCCGATGGTTTTTTCATTACGCGCTTTTTCCAATGCGCTATTCACTTCAGTTTTTATCTTCATGATCGTCTGCCAGAAATCATTGTCAAGCGAATTGGTTGCAGTCGCATCAACTGCGGGTAATCCTGTGTACCAAACTCCCGTGAACACGAATTCATCACGCTCGCCCGGCATCGCTTCCCAAACCTCTTGTGCGGTGAAACTCATCACCGGCGCCATCCAACGTACTAAGGCTTCAGCAATATGATATAACGCCGTTTGGCAAGAACGTCTCGCTAGACCATCAGTCTTAGCAGTGTATTGTCTGTCTTTTATAATATCCAGATAGAAACTCCCCATTTCGATAGAACAGAACTGCATCAATGTTTGACACACCACTAAAGTATCGTATTGGTCGTAGCTTTCCAGAATTTGTTTTTGCACTGCAGATGCTCGCAAAACAGCCCATTGATCTAATGCAACCATTTCATCGAAGGGCACAATGTCTCTACTCGGGTCAAACCCATTTAAGTTTGAAAGTAAGAAACGACAAGTGTTGCGAATTCGACGATAAGCGTCAGCAGAACGCTTCAAAATTTCATCTGACACTGTCATCTCACCGCGATAATCGGTTGAACCGGCCCACAAACGCAGAATGTCAGCCCCAAGTTTATTGGTCACTTCTTGAGGTGCAACTACATTGCCTAACGATTTAGACATTTTCTTGCCGTTGGCATCAACCGTAAAACCATGGGTTAGTACTTCTTTGTAAGGAGCATGGCCATGCATAGCTGTGGAAGAAATTAATGAAGACATAAACCAACCACGATGCTGATCTGAACCTTCTAGGTATAAATCGGCGCCAGTTGGAATGTCATCACGCTTATCAACCACAAAATAATGCGTAACACCAGAATCAAACCAGACATCAAGTGTATCTGTGACTTTTTGATATTGAGCTACATCCGCCCCAATTAGGCTTTCAGCTTCCATATCCCACCAAGCTTGGATCCCTTTTTGCTGAACCGCCACGGCTACTGTTTCAATAATTTGTGCCGTTTTTGGATGTAGTTCGCCGGTTTCTTCATGCACAAACAATGCAATTGGCACACCCCAAGTCCGTTGACGTGAAATACACCAATCTGGCCGGCTTTCAACCATGCTCTTAATGCGTTCTTCGCCCCAGCCTGGGATCCATTTAGTTTTACTAATTTGTTCAATTGACTGCTTGCGTAAACCTTTCTTATCCATGCTGATAAACCACTGAGGAGTGGCTCGAAAGATGATCGGTGATTTGTGACGCCAGCAATGTGGGTAACTATGCACGTATTTAATCTGCAAGGCTAAAGCGCCCTTCTCAGCCAGCGCGTCAGCAATTGGCTGATTAGCCTTGAACACATGCAAACCAGCAAATAATGGCGTATTTTCAAAATAAACACCATTGCCACCTACTGGATTATAAACTTCTATATCATATTGTTTGCCTACATTGAAATCGTCTACTCCGTGCGCAGGTGCAGTATGCACGCATCCTGTTCCGGCATCGGTTGTAACGTGTTCACCTAAAATCAATGGCACTTGAATAGGATTCAAAGGATGACTAACCAGTAAATGCTCTAGCGCAGCACCGGTGGATGCACCAATAACCTTGAACTCGGTAATGCCATAACGCTGCATACAAGTCTCAACTAAATCAGCCGCTATGACATAATTTTCTTTACCCGTTTGCAACGCCACTGCTACCAGCTCATAACTTAACTCAGGGTGCAGACTAATCGCGCGGTTTGCAGGAATAGTCCATGGCGTTGTTGTCCAAATGACAACTGAGGACTTAGTTTGCTGCAGTAGTTCAGGAGCGATACCAAAAGCATCTGCGAAACCGGCATAATCTGTAATTTCAAACTTCACATCAATTGCAGGAGATTCTTTATCTTGATATTCAACTTCAGCTTCTGCCAATGCTGACCCGCAATCCGTGCACCAATGAACGGGCTTAAAACCTTTTTCTAAATGTCCTGATTCTACAATTTTACCAAACGCTCTGATAATGTTAGCTTCTGAACCAAAGTCCATGGTCTTGTAAGGGTTTTGCCAGTCGCCTAACACACCTAAGCGAATAAAATCTTTACGTTGCCCATCGATCTGACGCTCAGCATAAGCTCTACATTTTTCACGAAACTCAGCAACAGTGACCTTTTTACCGGGCTTTCCTACTTTTTTTTCTACCATCAACTCAATAGGTAAACCGTGACAGTCCCAACCAGGCACATAAGGCGAGTCAAAGTCTGATAAGGTTTTTGACTTAACGATAATGTCTTTCAAAATTTTGTTAACCGCATGACCTATATGAATATCGCCATTCGCATAAGGAGGGCCATCGTGCAATATAAAAGATTTTTTACCCGCTTTAGCACTTCTGATCTGCTCATACAGCTTTTTATCTGTCCACTGTTTCAACATCTGCGGCTCACGATTAGCCAAATTACCACGCATTGGAAACGCCGTTTCAGGCAAATTTAGCGTCGGTTTATAATCTGTCATATCTGGTTTTCCACTTCTATAATTATGTTTTTTATAAATTTAATACTGACTTTATTACGACAAGTCTTTAAATATTGAATATATCTCGTGCCGCTTGAGCGTCGCATTTTATCTGTTTGTGCAACGCTTCAAAATTCTCAAATTTTTTCTCATCTCTGAGTTTTTGTTTAATAACCACTTCTATATAAGTACCATAAAGGTCCTTTTTAAAATCAAACAGATGCACTTCTAGTTGCGATCTTGTACCTTTAACCGTAGGCCTGTTGCCTATATTAGCGACGCCTTTAAAAGACTGCTTAGCAATAATAACTTCAACCGCAAAAACCCCACTTATGGGTGACTTGCAGCGTTTAAGCAAAACATTTGCCGTCGGAAAACCAATGGTTCTGCCTTTTTTGTCTCCATGATTAACTCGCCCAGCAATCGTAAACTCTCGGCCTAGCATTTCCTTGGCTAATTCAAAATCACTGTTGGACAACGCTTGCCGAATTTCGGTTGAACTAATTCTGCAATTTGCTAATTTAAAGCTTTGTGTACTAACTACATCAAACTCCGATTTCAATCCGGCTGCTAGCAACAAATCAAAACTTCCTTTGCGTTGATGACCAAATCGAAAATCATCACCAACCACTAAAAATTTAACACCGAGTTGTTTCACTAATAAATCTTGAATAAAGCTTTCAGGACTCATTGCAGCGAAAACAGAATTAAATCGAACGCAAATAAGGCGATCAATACCCAACGCTTTGAACTGTTCATATTTATCGCGAAAACGTGACAACCTAGCAGGTGCGTGCTGCGGAGCAAAAACTTCTTCAGGTTGCGGCTCGAAAATCATAACAGTTGAGGCCAAACCGAGTGTCTTTGCTTTCTCAACTAAATTAACCAGCACAGCCTGATGACCTAAATGAACGCCATCAAACTTACCAATAGTTAACACACAACGCTGTTGTTGCTGTTGCCGTAAATTATGTAGGCCTCGAATTAACTGCAAACCACCTTGCCTTTTGATGTTTGAATTATGCATTCTTCGCGGTTCTTAATAAAAACCCAGAGCAATACACAAAGATTAAATGAATGTAATCGTTTTAAAGCCAGAAGATTATAAACGACCGCTGGGTGAATACCAATGATTATAAGGAGACCAAGCCAATTTTTTAGGTCGATTTTTGTATTTTTAAATGCCTTGCTCGAATTCCGACCAATATTAAGCTGATCGCAAAGACACTAAGCCCTAAAACAACAAGTTTGGTTAGCATGTAGACGCGCTCCATCAAGTTCGCTGATCCCCAAGCAAAATTAAGGTTAAATATATAAATAGATATACCCATAAAAATCGATGCTAACACCACTTTAATAATAAAACTGAGGGTATCGCGTCCTAGTTTATAGATACCCTGTCGATGTAAGCGCTGATAGAGAAGGATGGCATTTAACGTGCCCGACATAGCAGTAGCAATAGCCAAACCGACATAACCAAAAGGGATAGCAAAAATCAGGTTAAATAGCATATTAGTAGCCATCGTAATAATGCCGTACTTTACCGGTGTCCGAGTGTCTTGACGAGAATAGAACGCCGGAGCAAGTATTTTAACTAGCATAAAGCCCAATAGACCACTGCCGTAAGCAATTAGACTATAAGACGCCATTTGAGCATCCACGACCGAAAACTCGCCGCGTTGAAAAATAACCATTAAAAGTGGAAACGCCAATAGAACGAGCGCCGTCGCTGCTGGTATACCGAGTAGACAAATAATCTTAAATGCCCAATCTAAATTATTTTTGAAGCCTTGATCGTCTTTGCCAACATGATTTCGTGAAAGTGTAGGTAATATAACCGTTGCTATAGCAATACCAAATAAGCCAAGTGGAAATTCCAGTAAGCGGTCACTGTAATACAGCCAACTAATTGAGCCTGTCATTAAGAAACTAGCTATAAGTGTGTCTAGAAGTAAGTTTATTTGACTCACTGACACGCCAAACAGCGCAGGGATCATCAGGGTTCTTACTTTGGTCACATTGGGATCGCGCCAACCCCACTTGGGTTTAACCAGAAGGCCTGCTCGGTATAAAAAAGGCAGTTGAAATAATAGTTGCACCATGCCACCAATAAAGACCCCCCATGCTAACGCAAAAGCAGGTTGCTCTAATCTTTCAGCAAATAACCATGCACAGGCGATAATACTGAGATTAAGCAGGACGGGCGTAAAGGCAGCTACCGCAAATTTGTTGAGTGTGTTGAGCACAGCCCCAGCAAATCCAGTCAGTGATATAAAAAATATATAAGGGAATGTGATTTTTAGCATACTAGAGGCTAACTCGAAGTTAGCTCCATCGGGTTCGTCATTTAAGTAGTCGATAAACCAGCCGGTGCCAAATAACGCAGCCAGCACAGGCGATAAAACCACACCGACTATGGCTGTTACGAAAACAATTGCGCCAAGTGTACCGGACACTTTTGCAACAAAGTCTTCCAATTCAGCTTTGTCTTCATGCGCCTTTACCTCAGTTAAAACTGGGACAAATGCTTGTGCAAAAGCGCCTTCGGCGAACAATCTACGTAAAAAATTGGGGATTTTGTTAGCAAAAAAGAAGACATCAGCGGCGGCTCCTGCACCCATTAAATTAGCCACCACAACATCTCTCACTAATCCGAGCACTCTCGATATTAACGTCATTGAGCTGACGACAATCCCTGATTTTAACATCGACCCACTTTCACCTTTGAGTTATTACTATTTGTAGCCAACGGTTCTTACTGCTTTTATCCATTTATAATCGCATTAATACCCTTAGGCTCGCAATAACTGATTGATCATTGCACAAATAACGGGCGCTTTTACGCATAAATAAATGTAAAGTCCGAAGTAGAGGACGGCAAGTTGGTTAATTGCGTTATTTTTTGCTTTAAACCGTCAATTTTATTGACAGGGGTATGTAAAAACCGGATAATCTGCACCCTCAATTTTGACATGAATTTATTTAGGAGTTTCACCTTGGCTAACATTAAGTCTGCGAAGAAACGTGCAATCCAATCTGAGAAGCGTCGCCAGCATAATGCAAGCCGTCGCTCCATGACCCGCACGTGCATCAAAAAAGTACTTGCCGCTATTACATCGGGTGATAAAGCAACTGCACAAGCAGCATTTACAGTAGCAGTTCCGGTTTTAGACCGTATGGCAACTAAAGGCCTTATTCATAAAAACAAAGCTGCTCGTCATAAGAGCCGTCTAAACACGCAAATAAACGCGCTATAAGGACGTTTTCTTACAACACGATTTAGAATGTTAGTGTTTACAACACAAAAACGATAAAATAATTTAAAAAACGCCTAATCGGCGTTTTTTTTTGAGCATAATAAATAACATCAAGTGCTATCTAGAAATATGCTTTAAACTGGTGTTAAACAACCATGATCTTGATTTTAAAAGAATGTGCACTATTTCAATAAATATAACGTATGTTGTTTAACTGAGTTGCACTTATGCACAGCGCAACCAACTATTATCTGAGATAATGTAATGCAAAATAATACCCTGGAGTACAATCTGATTGTTTAAGTTCTTATTTTTAATCCCCATCGTTCTTTGTATTTTCTGGCTATTCTATTTACGCGCTAGTGGCCACTCAATATCACAAGGCAAACAGGGCTTTATTTATATTATTGTTATTTCGGGCACGATTCTCGCTGCTTTTTCAATGATCATGTTGTTGTTGTAAGATACCAAAAACCCAATGACCTAGAATGGCTCACAGGGTTTATATCGACCCACACTCTATTCAATCAATTAGACCAAATAGAATGCTAAGGGTGCAGGCTATGGTTTAATAATCTCTATATCAGCTTTGCTTTTTAATGCGTCTACAAAGTTATCATAAGCGTTTCTGCTCTCATTACTTGCCAAACCTGTTTTACCAGCAAGTAAGTCCTCTTCTGACACCGCAGATGCGGATTGAACTGAATCTAGGATAACCAAACCGACATTGCCCGAACTCAGCTTAACTACGGATACATTTTGCTGTGCAACTGGCGATAGCTTAAAAATAGCAGTATTCATCTCAGCAGGAACTTCGCGACCAAAACGAGGAATACTCTCCACTGTTTTGATTTCTAATGACTTTGCGGTCAACGTTTCATCAATTGATTCACCAGCAAATATTTTAGTTTTGAGACCTTCAGCCCAATCAACCGCAGCTTGTTGAGTCTTCGCAGCCGTGAGTTGATTTACAATACTCGCACTGACGTCCTCAAGGGGCAACGTTCGTTGTGGGTTATGGCCTATCACTCTTGTGACCATAATCTTTTCGTCTGTTATCTTAAGAACATCACTGTTTAAGCCGTTTTCAACTAACTCGGGACTAAACGCAACATTTTCGACTTGCGGGTAATTAACCGATGCAGGGTAATTGGTTTTCTCAAAAAACGCAGTATCAATAATAGGTCTGTTAGTAATTTCAGACACTCGGTCCAACCTATCAGGCTGTTCAAATGCCGCACTAGCTACTTGTTCTTGAAGACCAAAGAAACTCTCCATTGCTTTTTCTTTCAACAGTCTTTGAGTCAGCTCGTCTTGGATTTCAGCAAACGCAGTGGTGATTATCGGTGTTAATTCGGTTAGCTTAATAATGTGATAACCAAACTCGGTTTGCACCAGTCCACTTTTATCGCCTACTTCTTTTAATCCAAATGCTGCATCTTCGAATGACTCACTCCAATCACCTCTGCTGATAAAATCTAAGTCGCCACCAACTTCAGCACTAATTGTGTCCGTAGAACGTTCTGATGCAATGTTAGCAAAGTCAGCGTCTGGCGCCTGAACTAGTGCAAGCACCTCCTCCGCGGTTGCTTTAGCAGCTGCTTCATCGTCACCAAACTCTATTAGAATATGTGCAATGCGGCGTTCTTCTAACGTTTGGTAAGCGGCTATATTCTCTTGGTAATTAACAAGAACATCTTCTTCTGTTACAAACTCCTTAGCAATCAGATCGGCAACAGAGAGTGATACATAAGATAACTTGACCTGTTCTTGTGTATCAAAATCACTCAAATTAGATTGATAGTATTGCTCAACTTCTTCGTCGGACACGGTAACATCGGACGCAAAATTAGCGGCACTTACTTCAAGCGTTCTCGCTGTTCTCGTCTGCTGCTGCAAACGCAATATAGCAGTGACTTCGTCATCAAGACTGAAGCTTGAACCATTAATCACATTGCTTAGCTGTTCAGTTGTCAGTTGCTTGCGCAAATAGTCTCTAAAACTCGCCGGTGTGAAATTCTGTCTAGCGATAACTGCTTGAAAAGTATCGTTATCAAACTGACCCGTAATTTTAAATGCATCAATATCAAAAATAGTCTGTTTAATTTGCTCAGTGCTTACCCGCAAACCAAGTTCTGTTGCTTGCTGTTCGAGCAGTTTGTCTGAAATTAATTGGTCTAAAACCTGAGTTCTAAACGTTTCCAAGTAAGTTTCACTGGCAAACGCAGCAGCAACTGACTCACCAAATTGAGCTTCCATTCTGGCTCGTTGATTTTGGTAAGCTGCTTCAACTTCGTTTAATGTAATGTCTTCACCGTTTACTGTCGCTGCCGCTGGGGTTGATGAAGAACCTAAGTAACTTCCAACACCAGTCACTGCGAAACTAATAATTATTAAGCCAACGATAGTGATGGCTAAAGGACCTTGAGAGCCCTCTCTAATTTTCTCTAACATAAGTTAAAACAACCTTGTAATACTAACTTTCATGTCGCAATCAAACGAGTGATTGCGCCGCTTAATTCGCTTTTTTAAGCCGGATACTATACCTGCTGAACAACGCTTGCGCGACTATTAAGGATTCTTTTTTTAAATTATATAAATAAAAAAGGCGATGGAGTCGCCATCGCCTTTTTAAAATAAAACTAACATGTTTAGTTAACAGCGTCTTTCAATGCTTTACCAGCTTTGAATGAAGGTACTTTAGCAGCAGCAATCTGGATAGTCTCACCCGTTTGTGGGTTACGACCGCTACGTGCAGCGCGCTCACGAACTGAGAATGTACCGAAACCGACAAGTGCTACTTGATCGCCATCTTTAAGAGCAGAAGTAACTGCGTCAGTGAAAGCATCTAATGCACGACCCGCAGCAGCTTTAGAAATGTCTGCGCTAGCAGCAATTGTATCGATTAGTTGAGACTTGTTCACAATATGACCCCTTTATTTTTTTATTATATTGCTCAATGCAAAATTATATTGTCTAAAAGTTATAACAAGCTTGCAATAGAACTTCAAGCTATGATTAACAATTTTTTAACTTCCTAGTAAATCGCTTGCTATCCCTTTCGTGACGAGGCATTTAGCGAGTACGGATATTAAGGTAGCATAACTAACCGACTTGTGAAGCCCTAATAATTAAAAAAAGTAAAAAAATTGTGTTTAATTCGAAAAAATAGCCTGTTTTTTATTCAACAGGCAAGTGTTAGAGCCTTTTCATCCTAAATTACGATAAAATTTCTATCGCTTCAACAGGAGACTCAAGCGCAATATTCAGCACTTCATCTATCCATTGGACCGGATGAATATTAAGATCGCCAATCACATTTTTGGGGATCTCTTCTAAATCACGCTCGTTATCTTTTGGAATTATGACGGTTTTTATACCACCACGATGGGCCGCCAATAACTTCTCTTTTAAACCACCAATGGCGAGTACTTCGCCTCTAAGTGTAATTTCACCCGTCATTGCAACATCGCATCTTACCGGATTACCCGTTAGTGATGAGACCAATGCGGTGCACATTCCGACACCGGCACTTGGCCCATCTTTCGGCGTCGCGCCCTCTGGTACGTGAACGTGTATATCTCGTTTTTCATGAAAGTCACTATTAATACGTAACTTTTCTGCTCTCGAACGAACAACCGTCAATGCTGTTTTAATCGACTCTTGCATGACATCGCCTAAAGAACCAGTAAATGTGGTCTTGCCTTTGCCAGGTACAGAGGTAGCTTCTATTGTAAGAAGATCACCACCCACCTGAGTCCAAGCTAAACCAGTTACTTGACCCACTTGATTGTTCTTGTCAGCTTTGCCGTAATCACAGCGTTGAACACCTAAGTATTCTTTTAAGTTGTCTTGATTAACAACAACGGTCTTGCTGCCTTTATTCAATAAAATATGTTTGACTGCCTTTCGGCAGATTTTTGATATTTCTCTTTCAAGATTTCTGACACCTGCTTCTCGCGTGTAATAACGAATAATCCCAATGATTGCAGAGTCTTCTATTATCAGTTCTTTCTCGTTCAAACCATTACGCGAAATTTGCTTGCTTATCAAATGGCGGAGCGCAATGTTCAACTTCTCATCTTCGGTATACCCAGACAAACGAATAACTTCCATTCGGTCTAACAACGGATCCGGGATGTTCATACTATTTGAGGTGGCCACGAACATCACATCCGAGAGGTCATAATCGACTTCTAAGTAGTGATCACTAAAACTTGAGTTTTGCTCCGGGTCAAGAACTTCTAGCAATGCTGAAGAAGGATCTCCACGCATATCAGAAGATACTTTGTCGATCTCGTCTAACAAAAACAATGGGTTTTTAACGCCAACCTTTGACATCTTTTGGATCAGCTTACCCGGCAATGAGCCAATGTAAGTGCGACGGTGGCCTCGTATTTCAGCTTCATCTCGCATCCCACCCAATGCCATCCTGACATATTGTCTGCCTGTTGCTCTGGCAATAGACTGGCCTAGTGAGGTTTTTCCAACACCAGGAGGACCCACCAAACATAGGATAGGACCCTTAAGTTTCTTAACACGCTGTTGCACTGCTAAATACTCAAGGATTCGTTCTTTGACTTTTTCTAGGCCGTAATGATCGTTATCTAATACCTCTTCCGCTTTTGCTAAGTCTTTTTTCACGGTGCTGCGTTTATACCAAGGCACCGACGTCAACCAATCGATATAACTTCTAACGACTGTTGCTTCAGCGGACATCGGCGACATCATTTTCAATTTATTTAACTCAGCGTCGGCCTTATCTTTTGCATCTTTAGGCATTTTCGCGTCGATAATCTTTTTGGCTAACGCTTCGAATTCATCAGGCGCTTCATCCATCTCACCAAGTTCTTTTTGAATCGCTTTCATTTGCTCGTTGAGGTAGTACTCGCGTTGACTTTTTTCCATTTGCTTTTTAACGCGAGTTCTTATTTTTTTCTCAACCTGCAATAAATCAATTTCACCTTCCATCAGCGCCATTAGATACTCTAAACGCTCTGTAATCGGGTTCATTTCAAGTACTTTTTGCTTCTCTGCCAGTTTCAGCGGCATATGGGCAGCCATCGTGTCGGCCAGTCTTGCAGCATCCTCGATGCCATTTAGTGACGTTAACACTTCTGGTGGAATTTTTTTATTTAGTTTTACATAGCCTTCAAATTGAGAAACAGCAGAGCGTATCAATACTTCCTGCTCAGCTTCGTCTAATGTCTCGGCTTCGAGTGACTTTATCTCTCCGGTAAAGAAAGGGTCGGTATCAATATACTGCTCAATTTGACCACGGACATTACCTTCTACCAGCACTTTAACAGTTCCGTCAGGTAATTTAAGAAGCTGTAGGATGGTCGCTACAGTTCCAACCGTATAAATATCATCAACTGCTGGCTCATCAATACCAGCCTCTTTTTGTGCAACTAAAAATATTTGCTTGTCATTATCCATTGCCGCTTGTAAACATTGAATAGACTTTTCCCGCCCTACAAAGAGCGGGATAACCATATGCGGGTAAACGACCACATCGCGCAATGCCAATATTGGCATTGTTCTGAGATTCTTGAGCTCAGTTGTCATAGTTCTCTCTTGTTTTTTCACTTGCTTGTTTATATGGGGCTTGACCTGCAAAGTTCAAACCAAAATTCAAAAAAACCAAAAATTAACTAAAAAAAAGCTGAGAAGTCAGTCCCTATGGTTCTGTCAGCTCAGCTTTGATTGTCTTAAATACAGATTTTTACTCTGAAACTGCCTTTTTGTCTGGTGCGTTATCGTAAATCAGTAGTGGTTTAGACTCGCCTTTAATAACACCTTCATCTATAACTACCTTACTTACCTTTGGCATCGACGGCAATTCATACATTGTATCTAGCAGCACCGCTTCAACAATAGAACGCAGCCCACGGGCTCCCGTTTTGCGATTCATCGCTTTAGTAGCGATTGCATGCAATGCATCATCACGAAATTCAAGTTCAGTGTCTTCTAAAGCAAACAGAGCACCATATTGCTTGGTTATTGCATTCTTAGGTTCTTTCAATATCTGAATTAGCGCATCTTCGTTTAGCTCTTCTAGACTAGCAACAACCGGTAAACGCCCAATAAACTCGGGAATGAGACCGTATTTAACTAAATCTTGCGGTTCAACTTCTTTGAACAACTGACTAACTGCTTTTTTGTCTGCCGCGGACTTCACTTCAGCACCAAAACCAATACCAGCGCCTTTGGATACACGTTGTTCAATTACTTTATCTAAACCAGCGAACGCACCACCACAGATAAATAGGATTTTAGAAGTATCGACTTGTAAAAACTCTTGTTGTGGATGCTTTCTGCCTCCTTGTGGCGGAACAGAAGCGATAGTACCTTCAATAAGCTTCAACAATGCCTGCTGCACACCCTCACCAGAAACGTCTCTAGTAATGGAAGGGTTGTCAGACTTGCGTGAAATTTTATCAATTTCGTCGATGTAAACAATACCACGCTGCGCTTTCTCAGGATCGTAATCACATTTTTGCAGCAATTTTTGAATGATATTTTCTACATCCTCACCGACATAACCTGCTTCCGTAAGGGTAGTTGCGTCGGCCATTGTGAAAGGCACATCGAGTAATCGTGCTAACGTCTCAGCAAGCAGTGTTTTACCACTACCTGTTGGACCAATCAGAAGGATGTTGCTTTTACCTAGCTCCACACCGTCATGGACATCATTATTACGCAACCTTTTATAATGATTATAAACCGCTACAGCTAATACTTTCTTAGCGTGTTCTTGGCCAATCACGTAATCGTTTAGGTGTTTGTGAATATCGTTTGGTGTTGGTAAAGCGTCGGTTTTCTGCTTTGGTGAAATCTCTTTGATTTCTTCGCGAATAATATCGTTACACAATTCAACACATTCATCACATATGAATACGCTGGGGCCCGCAATTAACTTTCGAACTTCATGTTGGCTTTTACCACAAAACGAGCAATACAGTAATTTGCTGTCTCCATCTTTATCATGGTCATCACTCATAAAATTTGCCTTTTCGTTCTTACCCTAAATCGGGTTTTTATTATGGCTCGCAAAATGAAAAAAAGTGCGAGCCATTACTACTCAATAACTTAATATGGCGATTAATCTGCTTTTTTCAATACGTCTGCACGATTTGTCATTACTGCATCAACTAATCCATAGTCGACTGAATCTTGCGCGCTTAAAAAGTTATCACGATCGGTGTCTTTTGCTACTTTCTCATAATCTTGGTCAGTGTGTTTGGCCATTAACCTATTCATTTTTTCTTTAATAGACAGTATTTCTTTCGCATGTATCTCAAAGTCAGATGCCTGCCCCTGAAATCCACCTAGTGGTTGATGGATCATAACACGTGCATTCGGCAAACAATAACGCTTTCCTTTTGCGCCTGCAGAGAGCAAGAATGCCCCCATGCTAGCTGCCTGTCCGATACATACAGTACTAATATCTGGCTTAATAAAATTCATTGTATCATATATGGCCATGCCCGCTGTGACTGAACCGCCAGGCGAATTAATGTATAAGAAAATATCTTTTTCAGGATTTTCTGCTTCCAAGAATAGCATCTGAGCAACAATTAAGTTTGCCATGTGGTCTTCAACTTGACCCACTATAAAAATTACATTCTCTTTTAGCAGGCGTGAATAGATGTCATAAGAGCGCTCACCACGAGGAGTTTGCTCTATTACCATTGGTACTAATGCGTTTTGTGGTTCTGTAATTATATTTGTCATATTTCTCTTCATAAAAAAAATGCCCGGATATTCCGAGCATTTAATCAGTTGATAACCTGTTAAGTCAATTGTTGAAGAACAATTTAGGCGTTTTTGTTCATGATTTCGTCAAAAGCTTTCTTAACTTCTTTCACTTTTGCTTTTTCAAGAATAGCTTCAATTGCTTGTTCTTCTAATGCAAGATTCTGCATTTGTTGCTTTAACTCTGTATTTGACTGGTAATACTCGACCACTTCTTTAGGGTCTTCGTATGCAGACGCTGTAGTCTCAATTAATTGAGTAACTTTAGTTTCATCTGCCTCTAGTTTATTATCTTTAATCACTTCACCAAGTAACAAACCAATGCTAACACGACGCTTGGCATTTTCTAAAAACAAGTCTGCAGGTAACTCAGGAACATCAGCGCCTTTGCCCTGTTGCTCAAAACGTTGCTTTGCTTGCTGACGCAATGCATCGATTTCTTGATCGACAAGTGCTTTTGGTAAATCTAGTTGGTTATTCTCTAACAAACCGGTGATCACGTTTTCTTTTACGGTTGCTTTTAACGTTTGGTCTAGTTCGCGCTGCATATTTTTCTTAACTTCACCTTTAAGCGCCTCGACACCGCCTTCTTCGACACCAAACAACTTAGAAAACTCATCATCTACTTTGGGTAAATCTAAGCCTTCAACTTTAGTTACGGTAATAACAAAAGAGGCATTTTTACCTTTCAGAGCTTCAGCATGATAATCCTCAGGGAAAGTCACTTCAGAAACAACTTCATCACCTGTTTTAGCGCCAACTAATGGCTTTTCGAAACCAGGGATCATGCGACTTTTACCGAGTTCCAATGGAAAGTCTTCAGCTCTTCCTCCGTCGAACTCTTCACCGTCAATGGTACCAACAAAGTTAATCGTTACTTTGTCGTCTTTTTTGGCTTTGCGTTTTACTTCTTTCCATGATGCGTGCTGTGTTTGCAACGTTTTCATCATAGTATCTAAGTCTTTGTCCGTAATTTCAACTACTGGCTTCTCGACCTTAATTTTGTCAAGACCAGCAACTTTTACTTCTGGATAAACTTCAAAAGTAGCAACAAACTCTAAGTCTTGACCATCAACGTCTTTAGTTAAGTCAAAAGTAGGCATGCCGGCTGGCGTGATTTTCTTTTCCATTATTGCTTCGTAGAAATTACGTTGCATAACATCACCAGCAACTTCTTGACGAACTGCCTGACCGAAACGCTTCTTAATGACGCTTACTGGAACTTTACCTGGGCGAAAACCGTTAATACGTTGTGTTTTTGCTAATTGTTGTAAACGTCCTTTAACAGCAGTATCTACAGAATCTGCAGAAACGGTAATAGTAAGACGGCGTTCTAAACCTTGAGTCGTCTCGACTGACACTTGCATTGTTCTACCTCAACTTGCGCCTCTAAGCGCTTTACATGAATCAACACACTAATATGACTAATGCCATGGTGTTGTCGAATGTGAATTAATGAAACTAACTCACATGAGTTTAAAAATGGACGCGGAATTATACAGAGACGATAGCGCAGAGTCGAGTGATTACGGGTAATAAATGTAAATTAATTGCTATGTCCGCGCCATGGCTACAAAAATACACTGATTATTCAGTCGAAAGCTGGGGTTGGATTCCGACATCATCCTGACACTCGCTCAATCTTAGTGCTAAATAAACAAAGCGATTAAATATTTTAGATAAGTTTAATACATAGACATTTAATAACTAAATGGCCAATCTGAATGAATGCATGAAATTAGTTGAGCATTGCTCTAAGCATTATCAAGTATTGATTATATTTACAGACTGCAATTTTTAAATTTGGAGCGTTGAAATAGTTAATTAATAACGTTTTAGTGTTTTTGGAATTTTGGAGTGTTTTATATGATGAACAAGGAGTACTGTTGCTTAATTACAAATAAACCAACTTTCTGACAAGATGGTCGGTGAGATAGGATTCGAACCTACGACCCCCTGGACCCAAACCAGGTGCGCTACCAAGCTGCGCCACTCACCGACATTTTACTCTTTGTATGTGCCGAGCACATAACATGGTGCGGAAGGAGAGACTTGAACTCTCACGCCGTGAAGCACTGGAACCTAAATCCAGCGTGTCTACCAATTCCACCACTCCCGCAAAACTTTTCCCGGACAAGGGATACTCAAAGCTCGATATTGCTAATTAAACGAACAACCTCGACCTTTGCAAAAAAAGTGGGGTGGACGATGGGGTTTGAACCCACGACCGCTGGAATCACAATCCAGAGCTCTACCAACTGAGCTACGCCCACCACTGTTTTCACTTACACCACTTATTTTGATTTACATGGTGGTCCCAGAAGGACTCGAACCTTCGACCCACGGCTTAGAAAGCCGTTGCTCTATCCAGCTGAGCTATGGAACCCCGTCGAATCTAAAAGTAAATGGTCGGTGAGATAGGATTCGAACCTACGACCCCCTGGACCCAAACCAGGTGCGCTACCAAGCTGCGCCACTCACCGAAACCGTATAAGTAGTTCACTACCTTTACGGGTGGCGCATATTACCGACTTGCCCTAGTATCGTCAAACACTTTTTACAATGTATCTAGGTTTTTCTTCAGTTACTTAAAAAGCAATCACATCGTTTCTTTAACAGTGTATTTTAATAGCCGATTTTATTACACTATCCACATTAAAATATTGCGATAAAAGAATCTTCAATGACTGCTCATTTAATAGACGGCAAAAAAATTGCCAAACACGTTAGAGATAATGTACATGCTTATGTTGATACGCTAAAAGAAGCGGATCGCAGAATGCCCGGTTTAGCCGTCATTCTGGTGGGCATTAACGAAGCATCTAAATTGTATGTGAGCAATAAAACCAAAGCTTGTGATGAAGTCGGTTTCGTTTCTAAGTCATTTAGCCTGCCTGCTAATACGTCTGAGGAAGACCTACTCGCTTTAATTGATGAATTAAATGTTGATGGCACAATCGATGGAATATTAGTGCAGTTGCCTCTACCTGCCGGTTTACATGCAGATAAAGTATTAGAGCGCATTCACCCACATAAAGACGTTGATGGTTTTCATCCATACAATATTGGCCGTTTAGCACAGCGCATGCCAGCGCTTAGACCCTGCACTCCCAAAGGTATCATGACCATGATTGAGGCAACAAAGCGCCCAGTTAAAGGTTTAGATGCAGTCATTGTTGGCGCATCCAATATTGTTGGCCGTCCTATGGGCTTAGAACTTTTGCTCGCTGGTTGCACCGTAACAACATGCCATAAATTTACTAAACAGCTAAAAGAGCATGTAATGCGCGCTGATTTGCTCGTGGTGGCAGTAGGTAAGCCACATTTTATTCCTGGTGAATGGATTAAAGAAGGTGCCATCGTTATTGATGTAGGTATTAATCGATTAGAAAACGGCAAATTAACCGGTGACGTTGATTTTGCAGTTGCGAAAGAGCGCGCTGACTGGATAACACCTGTACCCGGCGGCGTTGGGCCCATGACAGTGGCTACCTTAATTGAAAATACGCTTGAGGCTTACGTTAAATTCCACAGCCATACTGCAAAACATTTACCGTTGAGCGAAAAGTAATATGACGACTGACACAGCGGTTGAGCAAACATTACTTTGGGTCGATAAAGTCATTATTGGTGAAAACTTTTGCCCCTTTGCGCGCAAAGAGCGTGAGAATGGTAGTATTAGAGCTATTTCGACTGAAGAAACCGACAGCGCATTAATACTGCAGGCTTTATTGGATGAAATGCAGCTGTTGGAAAACAATAGCGACATCGAAACAAGCTTACTCATCATTGCCCAAGGCAGCAAAGATTTCTTCGATTATTTGGATTTAGTTGACCTCGCTAATCGACTTTTAAAACAGGAGCAATATGAAGGCATTTTTCAGCTAGCCACCTTTCATCCGGATTATATATTTGCAGATGCACCGGCCGATGCAACCAGTCATTACACTAACCGTTCTCCTTTTCCAATATTGCATATTATTCGCGAAGAAAGCTTGGAAGCTGCATTAGAAAACTTTCCAAACCCTGAAAACATTCCGCTTCGCAACGTAAAACACGCAGAAAAATTAGGTAAAGCCTTTTTTCAAAAATTACTTACCCCGCATGACCAATCTAAATAACAATGTGGGAGAGAAAAGCGCAAGTACGTTTGAATTCCGTTCGATAGGTGTCATCACGACCCCTTTTAAACAAAAGTTCGGTATCCCTCGACAATCTCAAGCGATAAGCATAGCGACGGGCACAATTCAATTTTCCCCTGATATAAATCCAACTAATGCATGTCGTGGCTTAGACGCGTTTTCACATTTGTGGATAAGCTTTGTATTTCATAAAAATATACAAGATGGTTGGAAAGATACTGTTCGCCCTCCCCGTTTAGGCGGTAATCAGAAAGTGGGTGTTTTTGCAACTAGAAGCACCTTTCGACCTAACCCTATCGGTCTGTCCGTGGTCAAAAACTGTGGCCTTAATGAGCATAATGAGCTGGTAGTAGAGGGAGTCGATTTACTCAATCAAACGCCTATTATCGATATTAAACCCTACGTGCACTATGCAGACAGTGTTAAAGATGCGATTTCTGGATTTGCTCAGTTTGCTCCCGAAAAAAAGAGGCAAGTTGAATACTCAAAGCTTGCCTATTTAAAGCTTAATACCCTGGTCAATGCATATCCTGAGTTGGAAGCACTACTAAACAACATCCTAGAACAAGATCCCCGCCCCGCTTACAAAAGCGCGACTAAAGATGACAAAATATATTCCGTACTACTGCATAATTTTGATATAAAGTGGCAAGCACGTGACACGATAAACTATGTTCTCGATATTGAAATTCATTGACGGTTGCTGAACTGCCTCGTTCAAGCCGATAATTTCATTTGCTAAATAGAAAATTGAAATAAATAAAAGGTTTATTCATTTTATCCTTTGTTGCCACTCTGACCACTGCTAGACTTCCAGATTAAATTTATTTTAGCCTCTGACATCGTTAGAAGAACTTCAAGGTCACCGAAACAACATGCGCAGCTCACAATATTTACTCGCTACTCAGAAAGAAACACCAGCTGAAGCTGAAGTCATTAGTCATCAACTTATGCTGCGCGCAGGAATGGTTCGCAAACTTGCTTCAGGTTTATATACCTGGCTACCCACTGGATTAAGAGTACTAAATAAAGTCGCGGCCATTGTGAGAGACGAAATGAATAAAGCCGGCGCTATCGAAATATCGATGCCAGTAGTCCAGCCCGGTGATTTATGGATGGAGTCTAGTCGTTGGGACGATTATGGTCCTGAATTATTGCGCTTAAAAGACCGTCACAATCGAGATTTCGTGCTTGGTCCAACGCACGAAGAAGTTGTTACTAGCTTGGTCAAAAACGAAATTAGCAGCTACAAACAGCTGCCGTTAAATTTGTATCAAATTCAAACTAAATTTCGCGACGAAGTGCGTCCTAGATTCGGCGTTATGCGCAGCAGAGAGTTCATTATGAAAGATGCATATTCATTTCATATTGACGCCCAAAGCTTAGATCAAACTTACCAGCAAATGCATCAAGCATACTGCAATATCTTTGAACGAATTGGTTTGTCGTATCGTCCAGTCATTGCCGATTCAGGTTCAATCGGAGGCGCTGTTTCTCATGAATTCCATGTGCTCGCCGACTCTGGTGAAGATGATATAGCGTATAGCGACTCGTCTGACTACGCAGCTAATGTCGAATTAGCCGAAGCAATAGCATCAGGCGAGGCAAAAGAAGGTTCTGCACAACTCACCCTTGTTGACACACCTGATGCAAAAACAATTCAAGCGATCGCTACCCTACTTGAGTGCAACGTAAAACAAACTGTCAAAACCTTAATTGTGAAAGCAGACGAAAAATCTGAGCATGAATTTGTCGCTCTTGTGTTGCGCGGCGACCATAGCTTAAATGCAGTTAAAGCCGAAAAATTAGCCCTTGTCGCATCTCCATTGCAAATGGCCGACGAAACCGCAGTAAAAGCAAAACTAGATTGTGGTTTTGGTTCTTTGGGCCCTGTTGAGCTCTCGATACCGGTGATTGTTGACCGCAGTGCAGAAACAGTGGCGGATTTCATCTGTGGTGCAAATAAAGAAGCACAACATTTCACTGGTGCAAACTGGCAAAGAGATGTCAAAACCTATGCAGTTGCCGATATTCGTGACGTTGTGGCTGGCGACCCATCACCCGATGGCAACGGCACTTTAGCCATTACCAAAGGCATTGAAGTTGGACATATCTTTCAACTCGGTAATAAATATTCTAAAGCCATGAATTGCGGTGTGCTAACCGAAACGGGCAAACATGATTTACTGCAAATGGGCTGTTATGGTATCGGCGTTACGCGCATTGTAGCTGCAGCCATTGAGCAACATAATGATAAATTCGGGATTATTTGGCCCCAGAGCATTGCTCCTTTTAGCGTCGTGATCATCCCAATGAATATGCATAAATCTCCGCTCGTCAAAGAAGTCGCAGAAAAACTCTATAAGGACCTATGTGACGTTGGCATCGACGTATTATTTGATGACAGAAAAGAGCGTCCAGGTGTTATGTTTAATGATATGGAATTAATCGGTATACCCTACAGCGTTGTAATTGGCGAGCGTAATCTAGATAATCAACAAATTGAAATAAAGAATAGACAATCAGGTGAAAAAACCTTGATAGAGGTCGATAACCTTCTTGAGTACATCAAAACTTTAGGCTAAAACACTTATGAAAATCACTTTTTGTGGAGTTCGCGGCTCTACACCAACACCCGGTGCCGAGTTTGTGCGCTACGGTGGTAACACTGCATGTGTGCATGTCGAGCTTGATGATGGTACCGACATTGTATTAGATGCGGGCACTGGCATACGCGAACTCGGCAAAAGGTTAGCCGCTAAAAAAACACCGGTGTATATCTTGTTGAGTCATAACCATTGGGATCATATTCAAGGGTTTCCTTTTTTCATTCCTATTTATCAAGCCAATCGCGAAATACTGATTACGCCGGGCTTAACTGACTTAAATCAACCCGAAGCGGTTCTAGACCAAATGACAGGTTCGTATTTTCCAGTTCACAAAAATGATCTCGCTGCTTCGATACAAGTGATACCTCGTTCTGTGCAAGAAGAAGAAGATGAATGGTACATAAGCAATGGTCTTGTGAGTAGGTTAAAAATGAACCATCCAGGCGGTGGTAGTTGTTATTCTATTAAAGAAAATGGGCATAAAATTGCTTATATAACTGACAATGAACTCTATCCTCCGTATCGTAAACAAACTGACTTTTTAGATTTCGTCACGTTTGCAAAGGGTGCTGACATTTTGATCCATGATGCTCAATATTTGGTCTCTGATATGCCCGCAAAATCGGGGTGGGGACACAGTGTCGCCGAAGAAGCAGTAAAACTAGCAATGGCTTGCGAAGTCAAACAACTCGCGCTTTATAGTCACGACCCAGAGCGCACAGATGATGACATCGACGAAATAATTGCGCATTGCAATATGATAGTAGAAGTAGGTGAAATGGATCTGATCTGTTTTGGTGCTCGCGAAGGTCAAATAATCGAATTTTAAACAATTTCAGTGTATCATTTGCGTGAATGATAGCGCACCAAGGGATCGGTTTGAAAACAGTCAATGCATGCCTCTGCGCTTTTTGGGCTCTTGCGCTCGTATATTCAAGCTCAGCATCCGCTCAAGATGATCCATCACAAGAGCAAGAAAAAACACCACCCGCTCAAAAGACACCGATGCCAGAGCAAGGTACACCGCCACCAATTTTAGAATCGGCGTTAATTAAGTCGGTTAAGAAAGTGGTTCAAGAAGCTAATGATGATATTCGAACAACTGAATCAATCTTAGATAAACGCGAAAAAAGTGTTAAAGAATCTAACCTAAATCCGTTCTCTATTTCGCAATATCGGCAAAATTATTTACTACCTATTAGCCACGTAAAGTCGCCTAATCCGATCAGTGTTGATGGTCTAACCGATGAGAATATCGACAACTTTGAGGCCAAGTATCAGATAAGTGTCAACATGCCTTTGCACTTGATGGATGATGATGCAAGTGGGGTTTTCTTTGGTATGACGCTGATATCATTTTGGCAAGTGTACAACGACGAAACATCAAAACCGTTCCGAGAAAACAACTACGAACCTGAAGTATACTATCAATGGCAAACTGATTGGGATTTGTTCGGCTATCGATTTAATCAATTTAACGTTGGGTTAAATCATCATTCAAATGGACAGAGCGGTTTAAAATCTAGAAGTTGGAATCGCATTTACGTAACAGCAATTTTTAGTGATATTGACTCACTTTATTACTTCAAAACCTGGTATCGATTGCCTGAAGACGAAAAAACATTTGAGCTAGATCCAACCGGTGACGACAATCCAGATATTACCGACTTTATTGGCCGCGCGGAGTTTGGATTAAGCTTTAATATAGGTAAGATAAATTTACTAACAAAAGTAAGTAATAACCTGTCGTTCAATAAAAACCGCGGCAGTGTAGAGCTCAATCTGACCTACCCTATCAACGAAAGATATGATTGGCTGCTGCAATACTTTAACGGATATGGTGACTCACTGATCGATTACAACAGACACCAGCAGAGAATTGGCTTCGGCATTCAATTAAAATTGTTTTAATGAATTAATATCCATCGCGCTACAAAGATAATTAAATTACTTATGAAACATCTAAACAGCATTGATGCAGTCAGTCCACAACAAACCAAAACCGAGTTTAAACGCTGGGCCGGACACGGCTTAGTGAGCATAGGCTTGGTAAACCCCAAGTCGGCTATCAATGTCGCTTCTATTCTGCGCGCTTGCGGGTGCTACGGTGCCAGTGCTGTTTTCTACACAGGCCAACGATTTGCTTACGCTAAAGACTTTAATGCTGACACTAAACGGATGCGACATATTATTCCTACTATAGGTGTTGATGATCTATTAGCCATTGCTCCAAAAGGTGCCAGTAAAGTAGTTATTGAGTTGGTCGAAGGCGCTATTCCACTTCCCGAGTTTGTGCATCCTGTGAGTGCATTTTATATTTTTGGACCCGAAGACGCTTCGGTACCTAAAAACATCATTGCGGCCTGCGATCATGTTGTTTATATTCCTACTCGCAACAGCATGAACTTGGCAGCCACAGCGAACGTGGTGTTATATGACCGCATGGCTAAAAGTGATTACAGCGCAGGTGATGAACTAATTAAAGACAGTCGTGATAACAACAATGGCTTAACTTTATAGAACCCAATATATTTACCCACCCCGTTTTTGGTCACTAATGCTGATGGCATAGATACTCGCACTGCATCCTAGACGCAATCACAAACTAAATTAAGTACCCAAAAAATTGAAGAGGTAAAATAGTCTGACAGGAGGTACACTGATGTTTCGGACTTAGCGCGCCAATGCAAAGGGAGTCTGCTGAGCCCTATTTATATCCGCAAGGTCAAGAACGTTGACAGGATGATTTTCAAGTTTTATAAGTAGTAAGGACAGTCAATGCGAAACATGTCGAATCTATTGATCAGTTTAGTTTTAGCCATCTCTTTTTCTTTTGCCACAGTTGCACAAGAGGAGTACTCATCTTCTCAAATAAAAAAATATAAGAATGGCATCTTTGAAGTTGTGACCTTAAAGCTCGAAGATAAGACAGTTTACAAAGAAGAATTTCCGCACAAGCTTATCCCGTTTCATTTGAGAAATGATAAATACCACAGTTTAGGAACCGCATTTCTGATCCAAGACAATACATTTGTATCAGCCGCTCATGTATTCAATATCGGTTACAAGTCTCAGCTATCAGGCAATTTCGCTGTGCGTGACAGTAAAGGCAATATTTTCAAAATTACCAATGTTGAAAAGTATTCAAACTACCGCGACCTAATTCAGTTTTCAGTTGCAGGGGATACCTCCGCACATCACGAGTTTAAGATAGCTGACGCTTATGAAGAAGGCGATGTGATCTATGCCGCAGGCAATGCACATGGCGAAGGCGTCATATTTAGAAAAGGAACCCTAACCTCTTTTACTTATGAACCTATTGACGGCAAATGGAAAAATATCCGTTTTTCAGCCGCCGCATCACCCGGGAACAGCGGTGGTCCTTTGCTCAACCTCGCCGGTGAAGTTGTTGGTATAGTAACAATGAAGTCCAGTAGTGAAAATTTAAATTATGCTTTTCCGGTAAAAGAATTCATGGCGTTTTCATCTGACCGAGCTGAGTTTTTCGAAAGCCAGATGGGAGAAGTTGAATCCACTAAAACATTGATATACTCATGGAATTTCGAAGCCGACCTCCCCACAGAAATAATGAAATTAAGAAAAATTGCCGAAAAAAGCTTCTACGACAGATTCGAATCAGGCAGATCCGAGTTTGTTGCAAAGTATGAAACCGATATTTTTCCTAAACATGAAAATATTCAAACGTACTTGATGAATCAATCTAATAGCGAAAATTTTTCAATCATCGATATCAATGGCAATGGTGAATGGCTTCTTTTCGAGCCTGGTGAACAAAAAGAAGTCAAAATTGATAATAAACAATCCTTGTGGTTTTCATCAAATGACAAAATGATAGGAAGCTATCAATTCTTCATGGAGAAACCAGTGGACACTAGTTTACAAGCATTCATTAAAAATAAGAAAAACATTTTGGATACCTTTCTGACATCAGTAAAATGGAATATGACTATTGCAGCCACCCCAGTTTATATTACGTCCTATGGTGAGCCAGTTTATGAAGACAACTATGCAGATAATTATGGCAGGCTCTGGCAAGTCGCTGCTTGGCACGACCAATATACTGATCGTGGCATAATGATTTATTGTTTACCGATGCCTCAAGGTATTGTTTGTGATTTTATTACCACCTCCACAAGTTGGCTGGAGATGCAAAAGAAGAATTATAGAATCAATCTTCACAGAATAATGCTGTCGTATACAGCAAAATTGAGCGAGTGGGAAGAGTTTCTGCAATTACCAAAAGAAATGATCCCGACGTTTTTACAAGACGCAAAATTGGACATATCTGAGGATAGCGTGGAGTTTGATGTTGGCGCATTTTCAGGCACCATGAAGAAGATGAAGCTATCTGAAGATAGTAACTTTTACGTCGCTGTTGAAATTTCACCTAAAAATACAGATAAACTAGTCGTCGGTTACATTAGCTTCAGGCCAAACATATATGAGGACGGGGTTTATTCAATATCTAAACTATATGATCAAAAAAATAATGCCTCTGACAGCTATAGCGACTTTTGGAAAAAATTCACTACAGGTACATCCCCTTATAACTTCGAAGTCATTAACGAAGGTAAAACCATCAATAAGTACATGAATTTAGGTGCCAACGATAAGAGCCCAAAAATAGTCGGCAAGAAGAAGGATGACCGGGGTTATCTGGCAACTTGTACATTGCAATCTGAAGTCGAATTGGCTGAGTTTACGAGCGCGTGCGACGCGTTTATTAATGGGCTTCATTAGTATATAGGTAGGCAAAAAAACCATCTATTCCGTTGAGTTCGGGCGTAGTCTGATACCGAATTTAATGTAAATTTTATTCGCAAGTATCAGGTGTAATGTTTGCAAGTTTTCTTGGTCCAAACAATCTATCTTAGAACATCATGCGCGTTATTTTTCCGACCCACCGTGCAGTAACGTGCTTAGTCAACAATCTATAGTTCTCAACAGAATATTTAAAAACTCAAGATTCAATTTTAAGAGAATTAAAACAGGTGGAATAAAGGGCGTTTATCGATGAAAGATGAAAAAGCCAATACAGATTAACCCAGAGGAGAATTCTTCAGCATAATATCCAGGAAATTGAATCACTTAAATGCATCGACATGATATTTCTGGACGGTTGTTGCATCGTCTAGTTCTTTAAATACGTTCACGAGGACGTCATGATGAGGAGAAGCTTTACTAATCGCATAGTGAGTTGGGATCACGAGCAATAAGTCAGTGATTGCATTAGTTAGAGTGAGTAACTCCGCTTGGCTTTTTTTATTTTCGATATAATCTTTAAATGGGCCCGCATATGACAATAAATAGCGAGTTCTTTTGTTCGCAAATAGTCGGATAGCATCTTCCACATTTGATACATCTACAAATTCAAACCCTTGTTGAGCGAGGGTATCTCGGGATCCATTGTAATCATATCCTCTAATTGAAGCGATTTTCTTATTACCATTGTTTGTGTCAGAGTTAGTGTAGAAATTTAGGATCAGAGCGTCAAATGGAATTCTTGTGAACGTCACTTTATCTTGAACTGCCAACGTAGACTTAATGTTAAGTGATAGGTCAACTGTCCCATTTGACAACGAACGGTATATTCTGGCGGGGGCTGCACAATACGTTTTTATTTTTATATTATATGGTTCTAGTATCTGTCTAGTGACATCAAAACCGCTTCCAACGCATTGTCCAGTGTTTGGATCAATGCTGCTGTATGGCTTAAACACGCTCACACCGACTTTTATTGTTAACGCGTCTTGGGCATAAAGCGACTTAGTGAAAAGCAGCATCAGTGTTACCAATATGATATTTTTTACCAAATTTTTCTCCGTTAAAGTAATGAATTTATGTTTACATTAGTTTAAAGATAACGTTGTTAATAATATAAAATCACGTACCAGTGTGGCACTCTCAAAGTGCATCAACAGCATGTTGAAACGTCTAATTTACATCGTTCTTTTAACCCTAGCATCTTAAAGGCGCTGGCTATTTCATTATTTGTATAATTCGTCCATCCATAGCAAATAAAATAGTCACTGAATCGCCGACAATCAATTCCGTGTCGACTCGCTGAATATCTTTTAGCATATCGAGTCATTCGTCATTAATTTAAACTAACTCGTTTTGGCAAGTTGATAACGTCCTCCCGTTATTTTTACTTTTAATTGTGCAGACAACTGATGATGCGCTTAATTGAACTTAATGACGATTGACGCTCTTTATTCTTGGTATTAAAAGACGTTAATGATGCATCCAAATTCGGGTTTGCTTTGTGCTTAGGAGCAGTCATGATATTTCTTCAACTGTTCTTTAGTGCTGGTTTTACATAACGAATGCGAATGTTGACTGTCTCAGTCTCGGATGCACTCAATTGGGCAATTTCAGCTAATGAAAACTACTCTTTCACAGCGGCTTGGCCGTTCTCTTTTTTAGCTTAATATTTCCAGCGCTGTAACCTGCGCTTTGCGGCATGAACAAATATCGGTTTGGGTTCAGCATTAGTGACACTCACATTTTCTACTGCTCCCTTCTCATCAACATTGAAACTCAATTCAACCCAGCCATCCATCCATGGCATATCGAGAGGCTACGGGTTGATATTCGGGGTTTATGCGTACAATAGATCTGGCATCTAAAGTTCCATTAAACCCTCCAAATTTAGTGTTGGTGGCTATTTACTGTGGCGTTACTTTTTGGGGCTGGCATAGAAACTTTCCCATTTGCAATGACATTTGTATGCTGTCATTGAACTAACGCGAGAGAATTCGAAATAGGGTTAAATGCGTTTAAATAAACTTAATTATTTTCAGAAATAATCTATTCCCACTCAATAGTCGCTGGTGGTTTACCCGAAATATCATACACAACTCTAGAAATACCGTCGACTTCATTAATAATACGGTTAGACACCCTACCTAAGAAATCATAAGGTAGATGAGCCCAGTGAGCGGTCATAAAATCAATTGTCTCAACTGCTCTTAATGACACAACCCAACCATATTTGCGCATGTCACCCATGACACCAACCGACTTTACCGGTAGAAAAACAGTAAATGCCTGACTCACTTTTTGATATAAGTCAGCTGAATGCAATTCTTCAATAAAAATAGCATCTGCGCGGCGCAGTAAGTCGCAATACTCTTTTTTGACTTCACCTAATATCCGCACACCTAAACCTGGCCCTGGGAAAGGATGTCTAAATAACATGTCGTAAGGTAAACCTAACTCTAAGCCTATTTTACGAACTTCATCTTTAAACAATTCACGCAGCGGTTCAACTAAGCCCATTTTCATGTCGGCAGGCAAACCACCCACGTTATGATGCGATTTAATCACGTGTGCTTTACCTGTGACAGAGCCTGCAGATTCGATCACGTCAGGATAAATAGTGCCCTGACCTAACCAACGTGCATTATCTAGCTTATGTGATTCTTCATCAAATACTTTAACAAACTCGCCACCAATTACTTTACGCTTAGCTTCAGGTTCTGCAACACCAGCAAGTGCATCTAAGAAGCGACCTTCAGCGTCAACTTTAATGATATTGAGTCCGAACTTATCACCAAACATATCCATGACTTGCTCTCCTTCGTGGAGTCTAAGCAAGCCGTTGTCTACAAATACGCAGGTGAGATTTTTGCCAATTGCACGATGCAATAGCATCGCAGTTACTGATGAGTCGACGCCGCCCGACAAGCCTAAAATGACTTCGTCGTCGCCGACTTTTTCTTTAATACGTTCAATTGCATTTTCGATAATAGAGGCTGGCGTCCACAAAGCCTCGAGTTTACAAATACCGAAAGCAAACCGTTTGAGTAGTTCTAAGCCTTGTTTCGTGTGGGTAACCTCAGGGTGAAACTGTACACCGTAAAATTGTTTCTTTAAGTTAACCATTGCTGCGTGCGGACAACTTGGCGTTTGCGCAATAGTTGTAAAGCTGTCTGGTATTTTACTTACTTTGTCACCATGACTCATCCAAACATCCAATAAGGCATTACCGTCGTGGTTTGTCTCATCCATGATGCCATCAAAAATTATTGAATCTGATAACACCTCAACCTGCGCATAACCAAATTCGCGTACATCTGAACCTTGCACCTTGCCACCAAGCTGATGCGCCATGGTTTGCATACCATAACAAATACCCAGTACCGGTACCCCTGCATTAAATACATATTGCGGTGCGCGTGGCGATCCCATTTCAGTCACAGACTCTGGACCACCGGATAAAATAATACCGTGTGGCTCAAAGTTACGTATTTGATCCTCTGTCACATCCCATGCCCAAAGTTCACAATAAACACCGATTTCGCGGATACGTCTTGCGATCAATTGAGTATATTGAGATCCGAAATCAAGGATAAGGATTTTTTGACTATGTATGTTTGCAGACATTGTTTTACCTAAATATAAAAATGAAAAAGGGCTGATATATATCGGTCAACGACCGACACCAGCCCTTTAGAAACGTATTTGGTTTATCCTAAACGGTAATTTGGAGCTTCTTTAGTAATACTCACATCATGTACGTGGGATTCGCCCACACCCGCAGCCGTTACTTTCACAAATTGTGGTTTGGTACGCAACTCTTCTATGTTCGCACAACCGGTTAATCCCATTGCTGAACGCAAGCCCCCCAGTTGTTGGTGAATAATGGTAGAAATAGGTCCTTTATAGGCAACACGTCCTTCGATTCCCTCTGGAACTAATTTTTCAGCGCTACTGCTATCTTGGAAATAACGATCCGATGAACCGTGACTTTGATTCATTGCACCAAGCGAACCCATTCCGCGGTAAGACTTATAGTAGCGACCTTGATACAGCTCCACTTCACCCGGAGCCTCTTCAGTGCCCGCTAGCAAGCTGCCAACCATAACTGAACTAGCACCAGCAGCAATTGCTTTTGCAATATCACCTGAATAACGAATACCGCCATCAGCGATAACAGGAATACCAGTACCTTCGAGCGCTTCAACAGCGTCTGATACTGCCGTGATTTGTGGAACACCACAACCAGTGACAATCCGAGTAGTACAAATTGAACCCGGGCCTATGCCAACCTTAACCGCATCGACACCCGCATCTGCGAGGGCTTTTGCGCCTTCGCCAGTGGCAACGTTACCAGCGATAATTTGAATATTAGGGTAATCAGCACGCACTTTCTTCACGCGGTCAATAACACCTTGCGAATGACCATGTGAAGTATCGATAACCAATACATCAACGCCTGCTTCAACCAATAATTTAATCCGTTCATCGGTGCCAGGACCAACACTCACAGCAGCACCTACACGCAAGCGACCTTTGGCGTCTTTACACGCGTTAGGTTTACTTTTGGCTTTTTGGAAATCTTTAACGGTGATCAAACCAGTTAACTTAAATGCATCATCAACAACCAGAATTTTTTCAATTCTATGCTCGTGCATTAAGTCCATAACGAGATCGGGGTTAGTGTCTTCCTTCACCGTCACTAGTTTTTCTTTTGGCGTCATCACTTTACTGATAGGTTCATCGAGGCGATTTTCGAAACGTAAATCGCGGCCAGTAACTAGACCAATTAAGTTATTTTCTCCATCAACAACCGGAAAACCAGAGTAACCGAGTCGTTTGCTCAAGGCTTTTGTATCACCTATAGTCGCATCTTTACTGACCGTGACAGGGTCAGAAACAACTCCACTTTCATACTTCTTCACTTGCAGAACATGAGCAGCCTGACTTTCGGCCGTCATATTTTTGTGAATGAAGCCAATTCCACCTTCTTGTGCTAAAGCAATAGCCAGACGTGCTTCGGTGACGGTGTCCATAGCAGCGGAAATGAGCGGCATATTCAACGTCACACCTCGCGTTAAGCGGGTCTTTAACTCGACAGTATGGGGTAAAACGGTCGAATGACCGGGGACAAGCAAAACGTCATCGAAAGTTAACGCTTCTTTACTAATTCGCAACATGCTAACAACACCTTATGACAGTGGCTAATTGCGGTGCAATTGTAGTGTTTTTTTGTATTTAGGTAAACTATAATTCGCACACAAATGAATAAAAAAGTGAATTATGTTTTCTACCTCACCAAAACAGCCCAGTATTATCTCTGTAACTCGATTAAATCGCCTTGCTAGACAGGTTTTAGAATCAGAAATAGGACAAGTGTGGGTGTCTGGTGAATTATCAAATTTTGTGGCTGCGTCCTCTGGCCATTGGTATTTCACACTAAAAGACAGTAAAGCGCAAATTAAGACAGCGATGTTCAAAGGCGCAAATAGAGGCGTTAAATTCTCACCAAAGGCCGGTGACAAGGTAGTTATCCGCGGCAGCTTGAGTTTATATGAGGCTAGAGGTGACTATCAGCTAATTGGCGAGCATATGGAACCAGAAGGACTCGGACAATTAAAACAAGCCTATGAAGCGCTGAAAGCGAAACTATCGGCAGAGGGTTTGTTTGCCATGGAGGCTAAACAGGCGCTACCTGCCAGTGTAAAGCGACTAGGAGTGGTCACATCTCCCACTGGCGCAGCCATACACGACATATTGCATGTATTGAAACGCAGAAATCCTAGTATTGAGGTGATTATCTACCCAAGCATAGTGCAAGGTGCCACGGCTGCCAAAAGTATTGCAGAGCAAATTCACATTGCTAATATTAGGAATGAAGTTGATTTACTCATTGTAGGTCGCGGGGGCGGTTCGTTAGAAGACCTTTGGGCGTTCAATGAAGAAAGAGTAGCGAATGCTATATCTGAATCGAGGTTACCTATTGTGTCAGCCGTTGGTCACGAAGTGGATGTAACCATTGCTGATTATGTAGCAGATATGCGAGCGCCAACACCATCTGCGGCTGCTGAGTTAGTTAGCACCGATAAAAGCCAGTTAGAAAGACATATTCAACAGCAGCAACATCGTCTGTCACAAGTGTTTCAGCAGCATTTAAAACGCATTGAGTACAAATTACATTTAATAGAGTCGCGACTTTCAAACGTGCACCCCGCCGTACAAATTAGACAAGCTAATCAGCATACTGATAATTTAACGATGCGGTTGTCACAAGTAATCAATGCAAAACTGAATGACGCGCAAGGCAGAAGCAATAACTTAACATTGCGCTTGCAACACTCATCGCCAACCAATGCGATTAAAGACAAAAAACAACAATTGCAAAAAGTCTGCGAAAAACTTAACTCAATACAACAACGGCAACTTTCTGACAAACGCTATCAATTGCAACGTATAGCCGACATTCTAAATTCAGTCAGTCCACTGTCAACCTTGTCACGTGGTTATAGCATTGCATTCAAAAACGATAAGGTTGTACGTTCCGTTAGCCAACTGGAAAAAGGCGATGTGATTGAAACTCGTATAAGCGATGGTAGTGTGATTGCAAAAATTAAAGAAATCACGCAAAAGTGCTAATAATCACAGAGACATTAATAATGTTATTCAACATTTATTTATTTCAATAAAATACTAGGGCAGTCAACGTACACAAAACGTATTAACAATAGTAAGGGATACAAATGCCAAGGAGGCCAGAGGTTCTTGCCGAACGATTCAATGCCAAGAAAGAGCTTGAACAGACTGCCTTCGGCATCAACGTGCAGCGTATTGCAATCGGTTTTGAGTATGCGACCCTGCATTTCATTAATGTCATTTGGAATTGTTGTTGCCGTTTTGACTGCGGCCCCAGTTCAACTGGTGCATCAATAGAAATGGGCAATAATTCAACTGAATATTGCCTTTTATATTCCTTCTTGATATTGAGACGCTAATATCCCATCCTTCCCCCTGAGAACTAAAGTCGTAAGAAATACTGGATCTTAATGGTCTAATTATATTATTGTATGTGACTTTTGAAAATGGTTAATCAGCGTAAAATAGAAAATTGGAGCATAGCGAAACCATGAGCTTATTTTGGATAACAGCAATCTTATTGATTGGTGTGTTAGTACCGGCGTTAACGGAAAGGTTAGGGCGCACGGTTAATACTATTTTTACCATGTTGGCTCCGGCAATTGCGCTAGCTTACATCATCAGTTTGATGCCAGCTGTCCTCGCCGGTCAGGTTGTTACTGAATATCTAGAGTGGATCCCCTCCATCGGACTCACTTTATCAATGCGACTTGATGGACTTGCATTGATGTTTTCTCTATTAATTCTAGGTATAGGGTTACTGATCATCTTATACGCAAGATATTATCTGTCTGAAAAAGAAGCTGTTGGACGATTTTTCGCCTATTTAATTCTATTCATGACAGCAATGCTATCCATCGTGCTATCAAATAACGTACTTCAACTGTGGATGGCCTGGGAAGTTACCGGCATCAGCTCATTTTTATTAATTAGCTTCTGGTCGTCAAAATCTGAATCGCGTAAAGGAGCGCGAATGGCGCTTACGGTAACAGGTGCTGGTGGGTTGGCGTTACTTGCTGGTTTGTTGCTAGTGTCAGACATGGTTGGTAGCTATGAGTTAAGTGTCATACTCGCAAGCGGCGATTTAATTAGAGAACATGCGCTTTATCCTGTCGCACTTATCTTGATATTACTCGGTGCTTTCACTAAATCTGCTCAATTTCCGTTTCACTTTTGGTTACCCCACGCCATGGCTGCGCCTACGCCTGTTAGTGCCTATTTACATTCCGCCACGATGGTTAAAGCGGGTATTTTCTTACTAGCGCGGATGTATCCGGTGTTATCGGGCACTGAAATGTGGTTTTTGATTGTTAGTATAACAGGCCTGATAACCATGTTGTTAGGCGCTTACATAGCTCTGTTTAAACATGATTTAAAAGGTTTATTGGCTTACTCCACCATAAGTCACCTTGGTCTTATTACCTTACTTTTAGGACTTGATACAAAACTGGCAGCCGTGGCTGCTCTATTTCATATTATGAATCATGCTATTTTTAAAGCATCACTATTTATGGCAGCGGGTATTATTGACCATGAATCTGGCACCAGAGACATGCGTAAACTGGGTGGTCTATGGCATTTTATGCCCTACACCGCAACACTTGCCATGGTTGCCGCTGCCTCAATGGCGGGGGTGCCGCTGCTTAACGGCTTTTTATCTAAAGAAATGTTCCTTGCAGAAACTTTGCATTCATCGGCCTTAGGCTTTATTTCTTGGATGATTCCGGTATTAGCGACGCTTGCCGCTATTTTTGCCGTTGCCTACTCGTTGCGTTTTATCCACGACGTATTCTTTAATGGTGAACCCAAAGAATTAGTAAAAACACCTCATGAGCCGCCACGCTATATGAAGGTTCCTATTGAAATATTAGTGGTATTATGCTTATTAATAGGAATATTCCCAAACTTTATGATTGGCGGTTTACTAGAGGCCGCCGCATCCTCTGTGCTGATGAGTGAGCTTCCTTACTACAGCCTATCGATTTGGCATGGATTTAACTTACCCTTATTAATGAGCGCCATTGCCATTGGTGGTGGTCTATTAGTGTATGCGTATCGAAGTCATTTATATCGCTTCCAAGCACAATTCAAAGAATCCGACGAAAAACTTATTTTTGAAGGCGCGATACAACGACTGGTAGCCTTTGCAACCAACGCGCACGATGGTTTAAATAACGGCTCTTTGCAGCGGTATATTGCTGCACTGCTGTTGTTGACTATTGCGATTACCGCAGTTCCACTCATCAACCTTGATACAGCTACGACTCGTTCTCCTGATCAAGCGGTCAGCGGTGTTGAGATCACGGCAGCCTTCATTTTATGTTTAAGCGCTATCGCTACTGTCATTTTTCATCGTAAACGTATGGTCGCTCTTATTGCTATTTCGGTAGTAGGACTTATTGTTTCGATCGCGTTCGCTCGCTTTTCTGCACCGGATCTAGCCTTAACACAGTTGTCTGTAGAGGTTGTAACAGTCATTTTATTGATGTTAGCGCTGTATTTTTTACCGCAAAAAACCCCGTCTGAATCGTCACCTCCACGTGTGGTAAGAGATGTTGCTATTGCCGCAGCGTTGGGCGGTTTGGTCGCCACTATTAATTATGCCTTCATTACTCAGCCCATAGACAGTATCTCAGAATTTTTCTTGGCCAATAGTAAAACTGGCGGTGGCGGTACCAATGCCGTAAACGTCATTCTGGTAGATTTTAGAGGGTTAGATACGCTGGGCGAAATTCTTGTTTTAGGTATTGCAGCACTCGGTATTTTTAACTTACTTGCACGTGTCCGTCTCTCCATGCCATCTGCTAACGAGAATGGTCTTGCGTGGTCAGAAGACCGCCATCCTCCTATTTTAGCCATAATATCTCAAAGCTTGCTACCACTTGCGCTTCTAGTCTCTTTTTACATATTCCTGCGAGGCCATAATATGCCCGGGGGAGGTTTTATTGCTGGTTTGATAACCGCTGTTGCCCTAATTCAGCAATATATTGCGCATGGTGTTGATTGGGTTAAGCCGCGCATAAAAGTGGACTATCAAATTCTAATCGCCTTGGGTGTATTGATCGCGACCCTAACAGGCATGGGTAGTTGGTTTTTCGACCGTCCATTTATGACAACTTGGTTTGACTATTTTGATATCCCATTGATTGGCGAAATAGAACTGGCGAGTGCCCTGATATTCGATTTAGGCGTTTACTTGACGGTGATAGGTGCCACCTTATTTATATTGGCGAGTTTAGGTAAGCTTACTTCTTCTCACCGCCCAACTGCGGAGGAATAATGGAAACTTTATACGTGATTTGTGTGGGTGTATTGACATTTTGTGGTGTCTTTCTGTGTTTGCGAGCACGCACCTTTTCTGTCGTGGTTGGCTTAACCATGCTTTCATACGCGGTTAATTTATTTTTATTTTCAAGTGGTCGGCTGAATCTTAAGGACGCTGCCATTTTAGGTATGTCTGATTCATATGCCGACCCGCTCCCGCAAGCGTTGACATTAACGGCTATTGTTATTGGCTTTGCAATGATTGCATTTGTGGTTATTTTGGCAATGCGCGCTCGCGCTGACCTTGGTAATGACTTTGTCGATGGCAGACAACCCCCAGATAGCGATAAATTTATAAAACCGAACAAGGACAAAGTATGACGGTTCACTTGGCAATCCTTCCTATTTTAATTCCCTTGGTTGGTGGTTTGTTGATGTTACTGCCACCATTCGCGGGTGTTGAGAGGTATCAATATAGGCGCGTTGCCGCGTTATTTTTGATGTTGGCACAAATAGGCTGCTCAATCATTCTGATGCTAATGGTGGTTCAAAACGGTGCCATTATGTATGCGGTCGGCGACTGGCAGCCGCCTTTTGGCATCATTTTGTATGCAGACCAGCTATCCGTTATGCTTGTTGCCTTAACTAGCTTTTTGGGCCTAGGTGTTACCTTGTATTCTTTTGCTGGCAGCGACCGCGAAGGTAAATACTTTCATCCGCTAGTTCAGTTCCAGTTGCTGGGCATATATGGCGCATTTTTAACCAACGATTTATTTAATCTTTTCGTATTTTTTGAAGTCTTACTTATCGCATCCTACACCCTACTTATTCACGGAGGGGGGAAGCAAAAAACGGCTGCAAACGTGCACTACGTTATCTTGAACTTGATAGGCTCAAGTTTGTTTTTGTTTGCACTGGGCACACTTTATGGAATTACCGGCACGCTAAATATTGCGGACATGTCTCAACGCGTTGCACAATTATCCGAAAGTAATCAGCTTATTGCTCAGGCGGGTGGTTCTTTGCTATTGATCGTATTTGGTTTAAAAGCAGCAATGTTACCCCTTCATTTTTGGCTGCCTCGAACCTATGCAGCCGCTAGCGCGCCGGTCGCTGCGCTTTTTGCCATTATGACTAAGGTTGGCGTGTACTGCATATTTCGTGTCTATACCGTTATCTTTGGCGACCAGGCCGGTGACTTAGCCAACATGATCCAGCCATGGGTTTGGCCGCTTGCCATACTCACCGTAATTGCAGGCACAGTGGGCGCACTTGCAAGCACAAATCTGCGAACTCTGGCGGGTAATCTGGTGATTGTATCTGTAGGCACACTTTTAATTGCCTTCGCGTTAAGAACGCCTGAGGCCACGGCCGCAGCCTTTCTTTATCTTATTCACAGCACGCTAGTAACAGCCGCTTTGTTTTTGATAGCTGATATGTTGGGCCAGCAGCGTGGCAAAGCTTTAGATTACTTTGTGGTCGCGCGTAAGATAAAACAGCAAGGATTATTAGGTGTCTTATTTGTAGTTGCAGCGATGGCTGTGGCCGGTTTACCGCCTTTCTCAGGTTTTTTGGCTAAACTTGTTATTTTACAATCTGTCACCGGTGTAGAGCAGAAAATATGGGTTTGGTCAGTTATTTTGATTTCTAGTCTAATTACCATTATTACATTATCCAGAGCAGGCACAACGCTGTTTTGGCGATCTACACCGAGTCGTGATGCCTCTGAAACACCAGGCGTTTCTAAGTGGCAACTTTGTGCAACATTTTTGTTGTTAGGCGCCTCACCTTTACTCACCATTTTTGGTGCGAGCATTATAGAATATACTAATAATGCAGCAGCACAACTGCACGATATTCCGTACTTAATTGAGGTAATGAATTTAGAGGGGAATGCACAATGAGAGTACTTTCACGCACGTTCTCACGGTTATTACCTATGCCTCTGCATAGCTTAGTTCTGTTGATTGTGTGGCTTATGCTAAACTCGACAACCAGTCTGGGTCACATTTTACTTGGTACTGTACTTGCAATTCTTATCCCCCTTTTGTGTGCCCCCTTAAGAGTACCTCAACCTAAAATCAAGCGACCGTTTAAAGCCGTGAGTTATGTTTTTTTATTATTAAAAGACATCATTATTGCCAATTTTGAGGTGGCTATCTTAGTGGTAGGGCCGATGCGCAGGATTAAACCAGGTTTAGTTGCAGTGCCGATTGACCTGGTCGACATTTTACCCATCACCGTGCTCGTCAGTACGGTAACCATGACACCCGGTACAGTGGGTGCTGATATATCAAAAGACAAAAAATGGCTATATGTGCACGTACTAGACATGCCTGAAAACGAGCAAGAAGTCATCGATTTAATAAAACAGCGCTATGAATCACGTGTTAAGGAGATTTTTGGATGTTAGATATTGCTGTAGTTTTGGTCGCAGTTATGCTGTGTATCGCGCTCATACTTAACCTATGGCGTCTTATCATTGGACCCCATGTAGTCGACCGGATATTGGCCCTCGACACCATGTATATCAACAGTATCGCACTCATTTTACTGTACGGTATTTACAACCAAACACCCTTGTATTTCGAAGCAGCTTTGCTAATCGCTATGCTCGGATTTGTTAGTAGCGTCGCGTTCGGCAAGTACCTGTTACGCGGCGATATCATCGAATAGGAGGAAGTATGAGTTTCACCGTTGAACTAATTATATCTGCGTTCCTGATTTTAGGCGGGCTTTTTGTGCTTGTGGGTTCGATAGGACTAATACGACTGCAAGACTTTTACGTGCGCTTACATGCGCCGACCAAAGCGACAACTCTAGGTCTAGGCTGTATTCTTATAGCTTCAATTGTGTACATGTATCACGTGCAAGGATACGTTAGCATCAACGAGTTGTTAATCACGCTGTTTTTAGTGATCACAGCCCCCGTAACGGCGCATATTTTAGTAAAGGTAGCAATGCATCACCGCGTTAAGGTCATGCAGCGCACTCGTAATCAAGATCTTATTGAAACAGCGCGTATGCAGTTGCCTCCTGAAAAGGATAATAAAAAACAAGATCAGAATAACTAGATCTGCAGTTTGTAGTTTATGATGCATAGGCGCACAAAATATGCAGTGTTAAAACTGTCCTGCTGGAGAGCATTTGAGTAAACCCGACTTATAGGAAGACTGCTTTTTTTTTATCACCAATAAAGCTAAAGTATCGTCTGCGCATATGTATATTCACAACAGAAGAATAATAATCCTATGAATACAACTACACTCTTACTTTTAGCCTCAACCGTTATTGCACTTTGCGCGGGTTGCTCGCCAAACAATGCTAGTTCAACGGCTACCAAAAAAGCAGTATACACTGTAGATGACGCCAAGGCGTTCTTGCAAAAAGTAGACAGTGATATTACTCGCTTAAACAAACCTGTGGCGCATGCTGCATGGGCTTATGCAACCAATATTAATTATGACAATGCGCAAGTAGATGCCTATCTAGGCGAGCAATTATCGGTGATGTGGGCTAAATATGCAGTTGAAGCTGCAAAGTTCAATGATGTCAACGTAGATGCTGATACACGTCGACAACTCAATTTATTAAAATCAGGATTGGAAATTGCTCCTCCTAGCGACTCAGCAAAAGCCGAACGTTTGGCAACAATTGGTTCCGACTTAGCTGGTATGTATGGCGCAGGTAAATACTGTCGTACTGAAAATGAATGCTTTTCGTTGGTTGAAATGAGTGCAGAAATGGCCGTGAGTCGGGACCCGTCTCTAATGCTAGAGTTTTGGGAAGGATGGCGAAAAGTTTCCGTACCAATGAAAGCAATGTTTATTGAACAAGTTAGTATTGCAAACGAAGGCGCAAAAGAGCTTGGTTATGCCAACACATCGGAATTGTGGCGCACGAAATATGATATGCCCGCACAGGAGTTTCCAAAAGAACTGGACCGACTTTGGGGGCAGATTCAACCTTTCTATGAATCATTACATTGTCACGTAAGAGCAGAATTGTCTGAATACTATGGTGAAGATATTGTGCCATTAGATAAACCAATTCCAGCTCACTTACTTGGTAACATGTGGGCACAAAGTTGGGGTAATATTTACGACATTGTGAAGCCCCAACAAGAAATGAATGTTCCTGATGTAACCAAAGCATTAGCAGAGCAGGGTTATGATGAAATCAAAATGGTCAAACAAGCTGAAAATTTCTTCTCATCTTTAGGTTTTGATCCGCTTCCTGACACGTTCTATGAACGTTCAATGTTTCAAAAACCGCAAGAACGAGAAGTTCAATGTCATGCATCAGCTTGGAATGTAGATGAAAAGGACGACTTGCGGATTAAAATGTGTATCCAAAAGACTGGCGAAGAGTTTAATGTTATTCATCACGAATTGGGTCATAACTATTATCAACGAGCATATAAAGACCAGCCAATGCTTTACAGAGGTTCTGCTAATAGCGGCTTTCACGAGGCTATTGGCGACACCATCGCGCTTTCCATAACGCCAACTTATTTACAACAAATCGGTTTAATAGATGAAATACCTGATGAATCAAATGATATTGGTATGCTATTAAAAGTAGCACTGGATAAAATTGCATTTATTCCCTTCGGTTTACTGGTTGATCAATGGCGCTGGCAAATACTCGCTGGTGACATTCCACCAGAACAATACAACGCACTATGGTGGCAACTGCGTGAAAAATATCAGGGTGTTGCAGCCCCAGTTGCACGTTCAATCGATGCCTTTGATCCGGGAGCGAAATATCATGTGCCTGCAAACGTTTCATACACTCGCTATTTCCTCGCTCATATATTGCAATTTCAATTCCATAAAGCGTTGTGCGATATAGCCGAAAGTGGAGAAGCTCTGCATCGTTGTTCTATTTATGGTAGCGAAAAAGCCGGTGAAGCACTAAACAACATGTTAGAGATGGGAAAAAGTCGCCCTTGGCAGGAAGCAATGACCACATTAACAGGTTCGCCAAATATGGATGCTTCAACTATCGAAGCTTATTTTGCCCCACTAAAAGAATGGTTGGATAAGCAAAATGAAGAACGTAATTGCGGTTGGTGAGGAGCGGTTGGTGAAAAGCAGTTGGTGAAAAGCTATAAAAGTTGGAGCATAAAATCTAACTAAAGCATTTTAGGTTGCATTTTATTTTGCGCTATAAGCGAATATCCATTAAAAGTACGTTAACCCAAATTCTAGATATAAAAAAGCGGTGATTTTCTATTCAAAATCACCGCTCCTATAAGTACTTAGTTGTCAGCACAGTACAACCTAAAACACCTACTTCTTTTTATGGAAAGTCATTAAACGTTTGCGCTTGCGTTCCTGTCCTACGGTTAACTTATTTACTTTGCCTTCAAACGGATTCGCACCCTCTTTGAATTCAATTCTTATAGGTGTACCCATTGTTTTAAGTGCTTTACGATAGTAATTCATTAGATAGCGCTTATATGAATCAGCTAGGTCTTTTAATTGGTTACCGTGAATGACGATCACTGGCGGGTTATAACCACCCGCGTGAGCGTACTTCATTTTAACTCTGCGGCCATGAATAAGTGGCGGCTGATGGTCTTCCTGCGCCATCTCCATTATTTGCGTCAGTACAGATGTGCTAATACGCACAGTAGCTGAATTATAAGCTTCTTGAACCGACTCAAACAAATGGCCAACACCAGTGCCATGCAAGGCTGAGATAAAGTGTAAACGAGCAAAATCAACAAAGCCTAGGCGTCTGTCTAGTTCACGCTTAATTTCTTCCTTGACGTGTGTTTCAAGACCATCCCATTTGTTAACAGCCAACACTAGAGAACGCCCAGAATTAAGCACAAAACCAAGTAATGATAAGTCCTGATCAGTAACCCCTTCTCTAGCGTCGATAACCAGTAACACCACATTAGATTCTTCTATCGCCTGCAACGTTTTTACAATAGAAAATTTTTCTACTGTTTCTGATACGTTCTTGCGTTTTCTAACGCCAGCAGTATCGATCAGAATATATTCACGCTTATCCCGCTTCATCGGTATAAATATACTGTCTCGAGTGGTACCCGGTGAATCGAAAACGACAACACGTTCTTCACCCAAAATGCCGTTAATCAGTGTCGACTTGCCCACATTAGGTTTACCAACTATAGCTAATTTAATTGGTGAGTTTTGCAAACGCTCTAGCTTCGCATCAGGGTCTTCTTCTTCTCTTTCTACTTCCACTATCTCCATATCAGGAAATAACTTTTCGAGTGGCGTTAAGACATGCGTCATCAACTGTGATACTCCACGCCCATGCGCAGCTGCAATTTGCAATACCTCGGGAAAGCCTAACTTGAAGAAATCCGCGGTTTCGCTGTCACCATCAAGTCCATCAACTTTATTTGCGACCAAATACATGGCTTTACTTTGTTTACGCAAGTGCTCCGCAAGACCAATATCATCAGGTGTTAAACCGGTTCTTGCATCAACTAAAAATAACACCACATCAGCTTCGTCAATGGCTAATAATGATTGTCCAGCCATAGCAACATCGATACCTTCTTCATTGCCAGTGATGCCACCGGTATCAACCACGATGAAAGCTCGGTTTTCGAATTTAGCAGGGCCGTACTTACGATCACGTGTCAAACCAGGGAAATCAGCAACCAGTGCGTCTCGAGTATTCGTTAATCGATTAAATAATGTTGATTTACCAACATTGGGTCGGCCAACCAAGGCCACTACAGGTAACATTCTTCGCCCTTAATAAAAAACGCCAATGGCATACCATTGGCGTGTATCGTTATCCTTTTAAACATCTTATCTTGCCTACAAATGTATATTTAAAGGTACGCGACATGCACGCCTAGAAAATACAATCTCAAGTCATTCAGGCTGAGTAATTGCTGCAAGTTTGCCTTCTCTCGTTGTCACATATAAGGTATTTTCCGCGCTAATAGGCGCGGTAAAGATACCTTCATCTTTGTCATCGCCACCAACTTCTAATCGCGCGACAAGCTTGCCTTCGTCCTGAGTAAACCAGTGAACGAAACCAAACGTATCGCCAACTACAACGTATTCTCCATGCGGTGTTGCTGATGTAATGTTGCGACTTTTCAAGGCAACATTAGACCATAATTCGACGCCACTGCGACGATCAATAGCATACAAATTGCTGCTATTGTCAATCACGAATAAGCGGTTACCATCAATGCTTATATTGCGATATGAACCGAACTCTCGGGTCCAAACAACTTGACCTGTACGAAGTTCTACAGCAGAAAGGGTGCCGTTGTAGGATATCACAAACACATTTCCGCCAAACACCAATGGCTTAACATCAATATCAACGATACGTTCCAGCTCAGTTGCACCTGAGGGGGAAGCAATTTGAGTTTCCCAAGCTACCATACCAGTTTCGATGAGAGTGACTTTAAGCTTTCCCGAAGGAGTACCAACTAAGGCACCACCACTATCTGCTGCTGGAGCTGAAACACCACGCAATGTTAACGGAGGAACATCTGACTCTGTTATCCATTTTTGCTCGCCATTGTCAGGGTCCAATGCAATTAAATGACCTGAAGTCGTATTAACTAGCACTACGCCTGAATCAACTGCCGGAGCAGAAATAACTTCGCCTTTAACACCCACTTTCCATTTCAACTCGCCAGTTGCTTCTTCAAGGGCATATACATAACCGTCTTCTGTACCAAAAAACACAGATTCATAAGCGACCGATAGTCCGCCAGAAATTTTAGCCGACACTGCGCGGTTTGAATACCATAACATCGCTTTTTTGAGACTGTAGTTATCGTAGTTTGCAAAATCTTGCTCCCAGATTTTTTCACCGGTTTCTGGTTCAATCGCAACCACAATGCCATCGCGACTGGCGGCAAATACTTTGCCATAAGCGACAGCTGGTGCTAAACGTGAGAAATAGTCTTGAACACCATCACCGACGTCTGTTTCCCATTTAATTTGCGGTTCGAAAGTTACTTCAATTGGTTTTAAGCGACGAATTTCAATTTCATCATCTTCCGCGAACAAATCAGATATAGTTGCACAGCCGCTAAGTGACAAAGCGAGCAACGCTATTAGTATTCTATTCTTCACTGGGTAACACCTGCCACTTCAGTTGCAGCATAGTTTAAGTTGCTTAGCTTCATTTCTACTACACGATTTTCGGGTTGCTCAGCAAGCACCAAATCATAGGCCTCTTTTGCTTTATAAAATTCTTTTGTCGCTAAGTAAATGTCGCCTTTGACTTCTTGAACTTGGTCGCTGAAAGAAGCACTCACTACAGAGTCCAACGTCGCTAATGCGCCCGCAGTATCGCCGAGTTGATTTTCAACACGGGCTAAACGAACTTTTGCCAAATCAGCGATAGCCACACTAGGTGAGTTACTAACAGCCATATTCAAATGCATTTTTGCCGCATCAAAATCTTTGTTTTCTACCGCTTTTTGAGCTGCAACTAAGCTAGTCAATATAGCGTAACCTGAATCAGTATTTTGGTTTACAAAAGCACTCGCTTTGCTCAAACCTTCTTCAGAGTCTATTCCTTCAAGCGCAATCTGAAACGCCATTGATTGGGTTTCTTTGTCTTCAATGACCATCTCATTATATTGTTGCCAACCGAATAAACCAGCCAAGGCAATGCCGACACCAACGATTATCGCTGTTCCATTTTCTTTCCAAAAGCCTTTGATTGCTTCTACTTGTTGTTCTTCGGTTTCGTAACGTTCCATTGAATTCCTCTACGCTTGCTGCATATATCTGGTTAATAACTACATTTGCTCTGACTAGCTATGCTCCAAAAAGTGCTTACAGCCATTCTGCTAAAGCAGATAACTCACTTAGTAACAAACTAGCCTGCGGTTTATCTTGTTTTAAATACTTTACTGAAACACGTGCTTGGGCAAGTGCATCTTCTTCAATAATAATGGCAATCGCAGCATCAGATGCCATTGCTTTTTTCATTTGTTTATTAAAGTTACCACCACCGCAGTGCTGTTGCACTTTCACTGTTGGTAGTTGATTTCTTATTTGTTCAGCAATCTTGGTCGCTGCTGACCCAGTATTTTTACTCATTGGCATCAAATAGATATCGACTGCATTATTTACGTAAAGCGACTCATCGAGGCTCTCTACTAGCAGAACCAGTCGCTCTAAACCCATAGCAAAACCGACAGCTGGGCTGGCTTTGCCGCCCAACTGTTCAACCAGTCCATCATATCTGCCACCAGCACAAATAGTACCTTGAGCACCCAATAGGCTAGACACCCATTCGAATACGGTACGGTTATAATAATCTAATCCACGCACTAAACTTGGATTAACTGTGTATTGGATGCCTAAATCGTCTAAACGTTCACATAAAAGTGAAAAATGCGTTTTTGATTCATCATCTAAGTGATCAATCAATTTTGGAGCGTCTTTTACGATTTCTTGCACAGCTGGGTTTTTACTGTCTAGCACTCGCAACGGATTGGATAACAACCTACGTTGACTATCTTCATCCAGTTGATCATGGTGCTGCTGCAAAAAAACAATTAATAATTTTTTATACGCGACTCTTGCATCGGCCGACCCCAATGAATTAATTTGTAATTCGACTTTGTCCGCAATACCAAATGCCTGCCACAATCGAGCACCAATCAATATCATTTCAACGTCAATGTCAGGACCATTAAGTCCGTATGCTTCAACACCAAACTGATGAAACTGACGATAGCGACCTTTTTGAGGGCGCTCATGTCTAAACATTGGTCCCATGTACCATAAACGTTGCTGTTGATTATACAGCAAGCCATGTTGGTTGCCGGCTCTTACACAACAAGCCGTTCCTTCCGGACGCAATGTGAGACTATCACCATTACGATCCTCAAAGGTATACATTTCTTTTTCGACAATGTCGGTGACTTCGCCAATCGAGCGTTTGAATAAGTCGGTGCTTTCGACAATAGGTGTACGAATTTCTTGATAGCCATAATTGGCAACAACGCGACGTATATTCGATTCGACAAACTGCCAAATACCAGTTTGTGATGGTAAGCAGTCGTTCATACCTCTGATTGCTTGAATAGTCTTTGCCACAGTTGTCTCTAATTAATTATCTAAAACGCGACAGTATAAGGATTTTGTCGCGTGGGGTAAAATTTAGGAGGCCTGTTTTTGGGTGTTTTATGGATTTTTTTTCGCTTTATGCGGAATTATTCAATTTAGTTACTAATATCAGTTATCTTAATCCGGTTTTTTTCGTCAAGCTGTGCTGCTTTTGCTCGAATACGTTTTTCTAACTGGTCAACTAAGTTGTCGTTGGACAACCGTTCGCGTTGACGCTTACCGTCTAAATAAAAACCACTCATGTTACGCGCACCCGTTAAACCTAAATCAGCCGCTTCAGCCTCACCTGGGCCATTTACAACGCAGCCAATAATAGAAACATCCATCGGCGTTAGTATGTCTTCCAAGCGTTCTTCTAAGGCATTAACTGTAGATATAACATCAAACTCTTGTCTTGAACAACTCGGGCATGCAATAAGGTTAATGCCTCGTGCCCGAATTCTCAATGACTTAAGAATATCAAAGCCGACTTTTATCTCTTCAATAGGATCCGCCGCGAGTGAGATTCGGATGGTATCCCCAATACCTTCGGCTAACAGCATACCAAGGCCAACGGCACTTTTTACTGCACCAGCTCGAAAACCACCGGCTTCGGTAATACCTAAATGCAAAGGCTGAGCAATTTGCTTAGCAAGCAAGCGATATGCGCCGACTGCTAAAAACACATCAGACGCTTTTACACTGACCTTAAATTGATCAAAATTGAGTTTATCAAGAATATCAACGTGTCTCATTGCTGACTCAACCAAGGCTTCAGCCGTTGGCTCTTTGTATTTCTCTTGGATGTCTTTTTCTAACGAACCGCCGTTAACACCAATTCGAATTGGAATATTGTTGTCTTTTGCGCAATCAACAACGGCTCTAACCCGTTGTATATTGCCAATATTGCCCGGGTTAATCCGTAAGCAATCAACACCATACTCTGCCACCTTTAACGCAATTCTGTAATCAAAATGTATATCAGCAATCAAAGGAACGCTAACTTGTTGCTTTATTAGCTTGAATGCTTCCGCCGCGTCCATCGTAGGCACTGAAACACGCACGATGTCACCACCAACGCCCTGAATACGCTTTATTTGTGCAACTGTAGCTGCAACATCTAAGGTATTCGTATTAGTCATCGACTGAACGGCGATAGGAGCACCATCACCAATAGGAACATTGCCTACGTTTATTCTTGTTGATTTACGACGAATGATCGGAGAATCGGAAAACATTATTCACCTGTAATAGATAATTCAAATTTAATAGGAATACCACTCGGATGTCTAGAGAGATCAACTGGCGCGCCAGCAAAATCGATATCAACAGTTTGAGGCGGACACATATTCATCGATATAGGAGGAGTCCCCCTAACCGACATTACTCTGCCTTTCACTTTCACCCCTAACGCGATAACTTCGGCATTCGCATCTTTTACACTCAACCAACAGTCTTCTTTAAAGGTAAAAATGACATCAACAGTACCGTTACTATTAATGGTATATCCGTCTATAATCTGGCTGCTTATAATAGGCAATGAGTTATTAATATGACTCTCAGCAACCATTGAATTGTCGCCGTCTAGTGAGTCATCTGCCGATTGATTGGCTAGTTCAGTATTTGTTATAGCCTGCGTTTGCAATTGATCCGCTCGACTGGCCTTAATATCAGTAATATTTTCACTGTTTTGCGTTTGAGCATCCAGCGTACTACTAGCATTCGTCTTTTCATTTTGACTTTTAATATCTTCTTCAGAAATCGCTAGTTCATCAGGCATATTTGGATTATTAGTCATCGCATTAATAGATTCGCCTTCGTCTACCGTATTCAATTGCTCTGTCGCGTTATTATTAAAAAGATTCAACCTGTTCATTATGGATTTATCAGATTGCTGATACCACCAGATAACTAACGAAGCGACAACCAAAAATACAATGAGATAAGTTACCATCATCCAGCGGTCATCATTCGCTTGTTTGGCCACACGCTGAGAAAAGCTCTGTAATTTTGCAGCTTGCTTCTCACCTTGATGCAAGACATCAAAGTTTTCAAGCAATGGCTCTACTGGCATACTCAACAGCTTTGCATAAATCCTGACGTAGCCCTTAGTAAAGGTAATTGAAACGCCAGGTTTGTGCGTATCAGTCTCAATATCTTCAATATTCCCCAAGCGCAAGTGCAGACGATCAGCAACTTGCTGTTGGGTCAACCCCAAGGTCTGACGACACTTTTTCAGTTGTTGACCAGGCGTAGCTTGCATCGCCTCTTTTACCACCTCTTTTTTCGCTTCTTCTGTCGCCTCTTCTGAGGCCTCTTTTGTCGCCTCTTTGGTAACCTCTTTTGTCTTATTGTATTCTTCAGTCATTATTTTTTGGGTCCTTTACCCACAATTTCATCCCTATTACTATAGCGGATGGATCGTCAAGGTTGTTCCATTGCATTAGGTATTTCATTTTAACGTTATATCGAAGTGATATGCGATACAAGTTTTCCTTTGCTGTCACCACATGATAACTGGCATTGTCGTTAACCGCCTTATCTATTTGCTGTGTTGCTGTATCTTGTGCTTCATCCACGGCGACTTCAGAGGCCGAATCCTCTATTGCTAGGGTATTATCAACTTTTTGCATCGCACCTTCAAAGCTTACAGACTCGTCATTTTCACTCTTAAAACCAGCAGCGAGTGCAACCTCCAATGCGGCCTCACGTTTTTCGGCAGCATCAGCGCTTATAGCATTGTCTGTGTTAGTAACTTCAGTTATGGCGCTCTTTACTAGCTCAGGCTGCACTAGCTCAGGCTGCACTAGCTCAGGCTGCACTAGCTCAGGCTGTTCGTCCACAACAGTCTCTACCCTAGTAACCATAACCTCGGTAGATATTGCCGGTGTTAAGGTTTTTAATTGCTTCTTTACTTTTATTAAAGCAGGGCTTTCTGTAGCTGCCGTTTGAGCATTTTGCACTGGATTGTTTACATCTGCTTTCAAAGTAGTCTGCTCTGTTAACCGCGAATTCACTCTTTGTTTATTTTTAACTGTGGCTACAGGTTGAAACTTACCCATTTGTTTTTTGAAAAGTGCGGTGTTTGGATGTCCAGGAAACATATTCATCATTAATTCGCCATAGCCGAGTGCGGCTTTGGTGTCACCCAAACCTTGTGCAATTTCGTATGATAGCCAAAGTGATTCAGGCGAAACCCGCGAAACTCGGTCATACTTCCATAATGACTTTTTCGCCTCGCCGTAATTACCTTGTTCTTTTTGCAATTGCGCTAAAAAATATAAGCTTTTGCCGCGTGTCGGCTGATGATTTAAGGCTAAGTCGAAAAAACCAATCGCTTCATCTATTTTACCTTGTTCTACCGCGCAAATAGCTAAATTCTCATAGGTTTCAGCCACTGAAACATAACTTTTGCTAGTAGCCGCTTTCAGAAAATAAGATTTCGCCTTTTCATAGCGTCCTTGTTCACATAAAAACGCACCGTAGCTATTAATAATATTTGGATTCTCAGGGGCGAACTTAAGAGCTTCAAGGTAGTATTCCTCCGCAAGGCTGAGCTCGTCAACCTGCTGATAATAGTAAGCCATTGCAAAGTGAGCATCCGCTGACTTAGGTGCAAAATTTAACGCTTTATCTAAATTAGCTTTCGCCTGAGAAAAATTTCCATTACTCAAATAAGTAAGACCCAAGCTCACTCTATTCTTTGCGGCTGCTTCTGTATTAATGCCAGCAGCGCCAGCAAAGGCTGGATCTCTTGGTTCGGTAACACACGCCCCTAGGAGTGAACAAAGAAGAATAGCAGCTACATATTTTTTCAACATGGTAGTTCTCTTATGTATGTTATTACGTCATTTTTACAGAAATCGGTTTTCCATTTATCTGTTTTTTTAGTAATCGTTTTGTTCTGTCAACAACCTCACCCACTAATTGCCCGCAGGCTGCATCGATATCATCACCGCGCGTTTTTCTAATCACCACAGTAAAACCATATTCCATGAGCACCTTTGAAAATCTATCCATTCTTGAATTACTCGAACAGGTATAGGGTGTGCCTGGGTAAGGATTAAATGGTATCAAATTTATCTTACAAGGCGTTTCTTTCAATACTTTCGCTAATTCATGCGCTTGGTCAGTGCTGTCATTAATCTGGTTCAACATAACATACTCGACGGTTACTTTGCCTTGGTTTGCTTTCGATTTTGCCAAATAACGCCTTACACCCGCTAAAAAGTCTTCAATCGGATATTTTTTGTTTACCGGTACAATTTCATCGCGCAATTTATTATCAGGAGCATGCAGCGAAATAGCAAGTGCGACATCAATTTGGTCGCCTAGCATATCCAAGGCCGGAACCACCCCTGATGTACTCAAGGTAACTCTGCGTTTAGACAATCCAAAGCCAAAATCATCCAACATAATACGCATCGCAGGAACAACATTTTTAAGATTAAGTAAAGGCTCGCCCATCCCCATCATGACAACATTCGTGATAGGGCGTTCAGAGGTGTCTTTTGACAAGCCAATAAACGTCGCAACACGCCATACCTGGCCGATGATTTCAGAGACTGACAGATTACGGTTAAAGCCTTGTTGTCCTGTTGAACAAAAAGTGCATTCTAATGCACAACCGACTTGCGAAGAAACACACAAAGTGGCACGGTCAGTTTCAGGTATCCATACCGACTCAATCTCTTGACCACCCTCTAACAGCATTGCAAACTTAATAGTGCCATCAGTTGCTTGCTGGTGCTCGGAGATAACCGGCGCTTTAATCACGCAATTACTTTTTAATTTAGAGCGTAAATCTTTATTTATGTTCGTCATTTTGTCGAAATCAGACTCACCTACTTGGTAAATCCACTTCATTATCTGCTCGGCACGGAAGGGTTTTTCGTTGATAGATGCAAAGTAGTCGCTCAAGCCCTGTCGGTCTAAGTTCAATAAATTGACTTTTTTAATCTCTTTTTGTGGCTCTGTACTTACTTGGCTTGCGGACATTTTTTTACCTTCATAACAATTTATAACAAATATCGTTGTACGCTCCATAACAACTAATGTTGCACACAAATGCAGAATACGTGATTAGACTGAATTAAGAGCGATTTAGCTTAGGCTTATAGGCCCTCTATAATTTAATTAAAAAAGGGAGCCGAAGCTCCCTTATTATAGCACGTCCTTGCTTAGCGTGTGCGTGGGCAAATTTCTTCATCAGGGAAGAAGTAAGCTATCTCCCGAGCCGCTGACTCCGGCGCATCTGAACCGTGGCATGCATTTTCATCAATAGACTTTGCGTAATCTGCACGTAACGTGCCTGCTGCAGCATCTGCTGGGTTAGTTGCACCCATGATTTCTCTGTTTTTCACAACCGCATTATCGCCTTCAAGCACTTGAACCATTACTGGACCAGATGTCATGAAACTAACAAGTGCGTCAAAGAAGGGGCGCTCGCTATGTTCGGCATAGAAGCCTTCAGCTTGTTCTTTGCTCATGTGAACCATTTTTGAAGCAACGATGCGCAATTTTGCAGTTTCAAAACGGTTATAGATTGCGCCGATAACGTTTTTCGCTACTGCGTCAGGTTTGATGATAGAAAAGGTACGTTCTAAAGCCATGGTTAATTCTTCCAATGTACTAATTGTTGCGATTTCGCGAGATTATAAAGAAGATGTGGCTCAATGAATACCCCTTCATCACAAATTCGTTTTTTAAATTCGCTCCATTAATCTAAATTTGACATCGCCGCAAGAGCGTTCGATATAAAATAAGGTCTATAATTCAGTTGTTTGATAGTAAAAAACGTACCTGAGTAGATAAGTTTGAGTGCATTATGAACGTGAAATAATTCACAACAAAACGCTTAATCTATACAGCCGCGTTATGATTGTTATCTAATGCTCTTCACTAGCTGGGGTAAAAAAATAACTTGTGGCATGCATAAACCCTAATTTAACAAGCCGTCGGCATCAAACTGAAAAGTCACTCTTATGTGAGCCGCCCCTGCTGTCATTGCAGGAGTTCCTTTCAAAGTAAACTTAGCCAGCCAACGACGATGATCAACCGATTCACGTTCACCTTGTAATACATGCACCAATGGCCGCAACTTTATCTGGATCGATTGATGTCAATGCTACTTTTTTGAAGACCTATCCAATTGACAGAATATGTCAATTATTGGGAGTCTAGTTACCTACTCTTCTGTGTTTCGCCTAAGACTCATGTCCTGCTCATTACGTTCATTTATAAACTTAGTGAGAGGCCAATTTAACTGTGTTCAAGTCGATACCTTTTTTATACATATCCCAAAGTGGCGACATGTCGCGAAGTTTATCAATTGCGTTACGAATAACGCCAATCACGTAGTCTATTTCTTCTTCAGTAGTAAATCGTCCCAAACTAAATCTAATTGAGCTATGCGCTAATTCATCATTCAGACCAAGTGCACGTAAAACATAAGAAGGTTCCAAACTGGCAGAGGTACATGCTGAACCTGAGGATACGGCCATGTCTTTGAGTGCCATTATCAACGATTCACCTTCGACGTATGCGAAACTCACATTTAAGTTGTGCGCAACACGATGAACTGCGTCGCCATTTAAATAAACAGCTTCGATATCTTTTACGCCATTATAAAGTTTGTCACGTAACATTTTTATACGTTCATTTTCACTCGCCATTTCTACTTTAGCTATACGGAAGGCTTCACCCATTCCGACTATTTGATGGGTTGCCAGTGTACCAGAACGCATGCCACGCTCATGACCACCACCATGAATTTGGGCTTCAATACGAACTCTTGGCTTGCGCGATACATATAATGCACCGATACCTTTGGGACCATAAGTTTTGTGCGCACAGAAAGACATCAAATCGACGTTCAATTCTTGCAAATCAATAGGCACTTTACCTGTGCTCTGAGCTGCATCAACGTGGAACAAAATCTTACGTTCACGACATATCTTGCCAATCGCACCTATATCTTGAATTACGCCAATTTCGTTATTAACGTGCATAATGCTGACAAGAACAGTGTCATCTCGCATTTCAGCCTGCAGCTTATCTAAATCTACCAAACCATTTGGTTCAGGCAGCATGTAGGTAACTTCAAAACCCTCTCGCTCAAGCTGACGAGTCGTGTCAAGCACTGCTCTGTGTTCAGTCTTAACCGTAATGATGTGCTTGCCACGCTTTTGATAAAATGTAGCAGCACCTTTTATAGCAAGGTTATTTGACTCTGTTGCACCTGATGTAAATACGATTTCGCGGGGATCCGCATTTATTAGGTCTGCAATTTGATTTCTCGCAATGTCTACCGCTTCTTCAGCAACCCAACCAAAATGGTGAGAACGTGACGCTGGGTTACCGAAATTGCCTTCATTAGTTAAGCATTCTTTCATTTTTTCGGCGACACGAGAGTCAACTGGTGTGGTTGACGAATAATCTAAATAGATTGGTAACTTAATATCGCTCATTATCGCTCCGATTAAAATTGCATACTGATTTCAATTTCGCTGACTAGCTTCTTTGCCGTCGCTTTATTTGCATCTTGGCGACTGGCCACTTCTTTTACTTCGTTTGTTTTCATTAACTCGCCAATGCTGATGCCATTCAAAAACTGGCTAATCCTATCACTTAGGTCTTGCCATAAGGTATGTGTCAAACAGCGTTCACCACCTTGGCAATTTGCCTGTCCTTTACAGCGTGTGGCATCTACAGACTCATCTACAGCACGAATTACTTCGCCGATTGCAATGTCGTTTGCTGGGCGGCCTAGCTTATAACCGCCGCCTGGACCTCTAACACTAGACACGAGTTTTTCTCTGCGTAAACGAGCGAACAATTGTTCTAAATAAGATAACGAAATTTCTTGTCGTTCTGAAATATCGGCCAACGACACGGGTCCGTTGAGAGAATGCAAAGCGACATCGAGCATTGCGGTAACCGCATAACGACCTTTTGATGTCAGCTTCATGTTTTCCTCATTTCGATTAACAGCCAAAAGGCTTACAGCTCTAATAACGCGATAGTATATACCTGAGTAAATTTGTCAAGTATATACCCTAGCATTTTACTAGGTTATTATTTATCTCCTTGATTTTAAGATGAAAAACACACAACAAGGGTATTAAATGGACTCTATATAGTCAGATCAAATAGTGGGATCAAATGCGTCTTCAGCCGCCTTTTTTAACACCGGTGAAATGCCGGTCTCAGCAAAGTCTGTTACGTCTAACTTTGGAATTGAATCACTACAAACATCTCCGCCGAGTGATTGAATGACCCTAACCATCTCTTCGACTTTAGTGTCCATTTGGTGAACATGTTCAAGCATGATACCCAGTGCGTTAGCGACAGGGTCAGGATTTTCTTCACTCACAGCATAAGCATCAAATCCATATATTTTAGCAATGACTTGGCGCTTCTGCTTTGTTTCCAAAGTGGACTCGTGAGTATTTTGTTTTCGCAGTAAATTGCGCCCCGGTATACCAACGCACGTTGCGTTTTCAGGCACATCTTTGACCACCACAGAATTCGAACCGACGCGAGCATTTTTACCAACCGTGATAGGCCCAAGTACTTGCGCCCCGGCGCCCACAACCGAATTAGCCTCAAGTGTGGGGTGGCGTTTGCCAGCTTTCCAACTTGTTCCGCCTAATGTGACCCCATGATATAAAGTCACATCATTGCCAATCACAGCGGTTTCACCAATCACAACACCCATGCCGTGGTCAATAAACACTCTGTGACCAAATTGTGCGCCCGGATGAATTTCAATGCCGGTTAAAAAACGCGAAATATTCGATAAAAAGCGAGCTAGCCAGTTAAGCTTCCATTTCCATAATTGGTGACTGATACGATGCACCCAGATTGCGTGCAAGCCTGGATAATTGAACAAGACTTCCATCGTGTTCCTAGCCGCAGGATCTCGATGAAATACACTTTTAATATCTTCACGTATTTGACTAAACATTACTTTTTATTTTCACTCGCTTTATCTATTGAAGCCAACATACCACGTAAGATATTTAACTCTTGAACTTCTGGCCTAGCCCTAGTAAATAATCGACGCAGCTTAGTCATGACCATGCCAGGATGATTGGCGACGATAAAATTGACGTCTTTTAAGGTTTTTTCAAGGTGCACATAAAAACGCGCTAAGTCTGCATTCAAGGGATATTCACTTTTAACCGCTGGCGCATGTTGCAGTGCCTCCATATCCAAATGATTAACTCTGATCTCATAACACAGCGTTTGTACCGCAGCAGCTATATTCAATGAGCTATAATCTGGATTAGCTGGAATACAGACGTGAAAGTGACATTGTTGTAATTCGTCATTGCTTAAGCCGTTATTTTCGCGCCCAAATACCAACGCAACGGGGTAAGTCTCTGCTTCAACAACTAATTTATGGCCACATTCTCTGGGCGTTAGCATAGGCCAAGGTAGCGTTCTTGAACGTGCAGAAGTACCCACTACCAAGCCACAATCACTAACCGCCTCTTCGAGCGTGCTCACTGTTATTGCGTTCGCCAGCACATCGCCTGCACCGGCAGCTAAGGCGACTGACTTTCCATCCGGGGCCGATATAGGGTCGACTAAATACAATGAGCTAAGCCCCATTGTTTTCATAGCGCGGGCCACTGAGCCAATATTACCGGTGTGACTGGTATTAACTAAAACAATGCGAATATCTGAAAGCATGAACGTATTCCGTTTAATAATAGCGTAATAAAAAGTAGAGAATGGCAAATAAACCCCATGCGGCTTTCAACCTGAATGCACACTAAAACGCCGCCTAAAGACCATATAAGATCTGCACTCTACCCATTCGTCTAGCACATTTTTAAGGGCGCAAAGTTTATCATAACCAACAATAACTGTCTTTTGCAAAAAAGTAATAAAATATTCACACAACAGGCAGTGCGATTGCCCGCAATTCATTAGTGGCCGCTAGCTATCCTATAATGCGACTAATCTCAGCAATCCGCACATCCATTTTGGGCTCAATATCGGTAAAGGACACGTTCTATTTTTAATACTCGTTTCGAATCCATCTGCGGCAATGTATGCTATTAGGCTTAACTTAGTTAAACGTACCAAACCACAAGAAGCCATTGTCATCTTGTACTATCGAAAAAATAATCGATGATTCGAAATCATCGTTTTCAAATTATGAGTCATGAAAAACACCAATAGACCCTTTCATAGCTTTCTGTTAGCATATGCGCGATTTTTTAGGCACTCTCTCGAATCAAAAGCTTTAAATGTGTACTTTTCGGTGGCGTGACTCAACTGTTCTTTTTACAACTTGGTGGTTCTAACTATGCATCCTATGCTCAATATCGCTGTGCGCGCAGCTCGCTCAGCAGGAAACGTGATCGCTCGTGGATTTGAAACTTTCGACGACTTACAAATCGAACAAAAAGGCGAAAATGATTTCGTAACTAAAATTGACAGGGAAGCTGAACAAACCATTATCTACAAAATCAAACAATCATATCCTGAGCATACTTTTGTAGGCGAGGAAGGTGGAATTGTGGCCGGTGATGATGACTATAAATGGATCATCGACCCACTTGATGGAACGACTAACTTCATCAAAGGTATTCCTCATTTCGCGGTCTCTATTGCGCTACAATACAAAGGTCGCTTAGACCAAGCGGTTGTATTCGACCCTATTCGTGGTGAACTATTTACAGCAAGCCGAGGTAGCGGAGCGCAACTAAACGGCCATCGTATCCGCGCAAGTCAGGCAAAAGAGCTAGGTAAGACAATCTTAGCAACTGCTTTTCCGTATAAGAACAAAGCGTCGTTAAACGAATATATGTCGGGCTTTAATAAGATATTTGCTGAATGTGGGGATATACGTCGCGGTGGTTCTGCAGCTCTGGATATGGCTTATGTTGCAGCGGGTCGCTTTGACGGTTACTGGGAACGCGGCATTCAACCTTGGGATATTGCTGCCGGTGAATTGTTAGTGCGTGAATCCGGCGGACTAGTCACTGATTTTGCGGGTGGTAATGATCCGCTATTAAGCGGTGAAATTGTCGCTGGCAGCCCTCGTGTTGTTCAAGCTATGGTTAAAAGACTTAAATAAGTATTATTGCCAGACCACTTTTTATGCACTACGTAATTTCAACTAAATTAAATATGCAAATAATATAAAGAAAACCCGCTCGATTTAGCGGGTTTTCTCTTATTAGGCAGTTCTTTTATTAGGCAGTTCTTTTATTAGGCAGTTCTTTTATTATTGAGTTCTTTTATTATTAATAAAGCAACTTCGTTGCCTATACAGGATCTTGGTCTTCCCCTTCTTTGATAATTTCTGTTGGTATCAAATCGTCTCGACTAATACCAAAAGCCAAGCCGACTGCACTTGCAATATATACTGAAGAATAGGTACCAACGATAACACCAAATAGCAATGCTGTTGCAAAACCGTGGATCAGAGCGCCGCCTTTATAAAACAAAGCTACTAGCACTAAAACAGTGGTCAAAGAGGTAATAATTGTTCGATTCAAGGTTTGCGTCAACGAAATATTAATAATCTCTACTGGCTCTGTTTTGCGTATTTTTCTGAAGTTTTCACGTATCCGATCTGACACGACAATCGTATCGTTAAGCGAATAACCAATAACAGCTAAAACAGCGGCTAATACAGTTAAGTCAAATTCAAGTTGTAACACCGAGAACAAACCCAAGGTCAAGATAACATCATGCACTAACGCAGCAACGGAACCCAACGCAAAGCGATATTCAAAACGCATTGCCACGTAAATCAGAATACAAATTAGAGCAGCAAGCATAGCCAAACCACCTTGTTCGGTTAACTCATCACCCACGTTTGGTCCAACAAATTCAATACGACGCATGTCGACTTTGGTGCCATCGGCACGCAACGTCGCCAACACTTGATCGCCAATTTCAACTGCCTTCACACCTTCTCTTGGTGCAAGGCGAATTAACACGTCTTGACTGCTACCAAAGTTTTGCACCATAGCATCCGTGTAGCCCGCATCGAGCATAATCGTTCTGACTGCTTCGAGGTCAGCTGACTGCTCATAACCTACCTCAATCAATGTTCCACCGGTGAAATCAAGACCCCAATTCAATTGGTTAACACCAAGTGAAACAATTGAGCCTACGATCAACAAGGTTGAAAAAATCATCGCAGGGAAACGCCACTTCATAAAGTCGACAGTTTCCTTTAGTTTTAATAATTGAAATCCCATTTGACTCTCCTATATCGCTAACTTGGTCACACGTTTACCGCCCCATATGCTATTAACAAGCACACGAGAAACGACAATCGCGGTGAACATTGATGTAGCGATACCTATCATCAACGTAATTGAAAATCCTTTGATTGGACCTGTCCCTATAGCAAACAAGATCAAACCAGCAATGAACGTAGTAATGTTAGCATCCAAAATAGTAGAGAACGCGTTGTCATAGCCAAAGTGAATTGCTTGCTGCGGACTTCTGCCTTCACGTAATTCCTCCCTAATTCTCTCGAATATGAGTACGTTAGCATCAACGGCCATACCGACGGTCAGTACAATGCCCGCCATACCCGGTAAGGTTAGTGTTGCACCTGGTATCATCGACATAATTCCAACAATCATGACAAGATTTAATAACAACGCAATATTGGCAATAACACCAAAAGCACGGTAATAAATAAGCATGAATACAAGGACTCCAGCCAAACCCCAAATGATTGCGGTCATACCTAATTCAATATTTTCTTTACCTAAACTCGGTCCAACCGTGCGCTCTTCAACTATTTGAATTGGAGCAATCAATGCACCCGCTCTCAACAGTAATGCCAACTCTCTTGCTTCCGTGGGTGAATCTAGGCCACTAATTTGAAACGATGAGCCTAATTGTGCTTGGATAGTCGCGACACTGATAATGTCTTCTTTCTTTTCAAAAACAAGCTTACCTTCTACGTCACGTTCACCCGTAGTCTTGTACTCGATAAACACCGTTGCCATTGGCTTTTTAATGTTTTCTTTTGTTGCCTGTGACCACTTTGCGCCGCCTTTTGAATCAAGGTCAATGCTCACGTTAGGCACACCGTATTGATCAACACCACTATTTGCGTCAATAATGTGCGAGCCCGTCAGCATCACTTGCTTTTTCAACAGATAAGGCTGGCCATTTTTATGATAAATAACTTCAGAGCCCGCCGGCGCCCTTCCGCGCAATGCATCACGCACATCACTTTTCTCGTCGAGCATACGAAACTCTAGAGTCGCTGTCGCATTCAAAATTTCTTTTGCCTTCGCTGTATCTTGAATTCCCGGTAATTGCACCACTATTCGTTCTTGACCCTGTTTTTGAACCAAGGGTTCTGCGACACCAAGTTGGTTTATTCTGCTGCGGATTATCGTCACATTTTGGCTTACAGCAGCGTCGCGAATTTGAGCTAAGCGTGCTTCCAGAAAGGCGGCCCTAAGTGTCAAATCGTCACGCTCTGTAATGCTCAAATCGCGAAATTGATTACGTAAGTAAAATTGTGCTTTTTCAAGCATTTCATCGTCTCGGAATATGACGTCTACTGAATCAGGATTTTGTACAACCGTGCGGTAAAATATTCTTTCTTCACGCAGCTGTAACTTAAAATCGCCGACGACGTCTTCGTAAGCTTTGGTTGTTGCGCTGTTCATATCAACTTCCATTAAGAAGTGAACACCACCGCGCAAGTCCAATCCTAATTTCATTGGACTGGCTCCCAAGGCATCTAACCAATCAGGTGTATCTGGCGCTAGGTTCATCGCAACAACATAATCATCATCAAGTTTGCTATCAATCAACTCTCTGGCAACAAGCTGTGTGTCGGAATCTAAAAGACGAACTAAGATGCGTTCATTTTCAAGTTCTATACGTTTGATTTCTATACCCTTTTCTTTCAAAGTAACCTCAATAGAGGTTTTCAACTCTTCACTTACAAAGGCATTGTTACTTGCAGAAATTTGAATAGCGTGATCTTCACCATAAATATTCGGCGTTGCATATAAAGCTGTTATAGCAACAACGAATATGACTAAAATATATTTCCAGAATGGAGTTTTATTTAACACAACGGGACCCTACAAAAGAAAAATAGCACCTTAGGCGCTATTTTGCTTTTTGTTGAAAGTTTAAATTGACTTCATTGTGCCTTTCGGCAAAACGGCACTAACTGCTGATTTCTGTACAACGATGTTATTCGATTCATTGAGCGCGATTTCAATGAAATCTTTATCATCACCCACTTTCGTGATTTTACCGACTAAACCGCCTTGCGTTAGCACTTCATCACCTTTTGTAAGAGACGAAACAAGTTTTTTATGTTCTTTTACCCGCTTCGCTTGTGGGCGATATAAAAGAAAATAGAAAATCAAACCAAAAACAGCCAACATAATTAACATGCCGAACTCACCACCCGGCTGACCTGCAGAGTCCTGTGCGTATGCACTAGAAATTAAAAAATTCATATAAATCCTCGTTTATTTTGTTTTTATTGTTGTTTTACTTTCCTGTTTAGTGAATACGACATTCATAAAACAAAATGCTAGTGCTAGTCCTCTAAAAGCGGAACTGCCAACCCTTTTTGCGCATAAAATTCGGCAACAAATTTAGCCAAATCGCCGGCAGCAATTGCATTACGCAAACCGTCCATAATTCGCTGATAATACCTCAAATTATGAACAGTATTCAATCTTGAACCAAGTATCTCATTGCATTTATCTAAGTGATGTAGATATGACCGAGAATAATTTTTACAAGTGTAACAGTCACATTTCTCATCCAACGGGCCCGTATCAGTTTTATGCACCGCGTTGCGAATTTTTACAATGCCATCAGTCACAAACAAGTGCCCATTGCGCGCATTTCTTGTTGGTATCACGCAGTCAAACATATCAATACCGCGACGAACCGCTTCAACGAGATCCTCGGGCTTACCTACGCCCATTAAATAACGTGGCTTATTTTGTGGGATTTTCGACGCTGTATAATCGATAATGCGGATCATATCAGCTTTCGGCTCACCCACTGACAATCCACCAATAGCATAGCCATCAAAGCCAATGTCTTCCAACCCAGCTAAAGACCTGTCTCGCAAGTGCTCATACATACCGCCTTGGATAATTCCAAACAATGCAGATGGGTTTTCTGCATGGGCGTCTTTACTACGTTGAGCCCAACGCAGAGACATCTCCATTGAATCAGACGCTTCTTTTTCAGTTGCAGGATACGGTGTGCACTCATCAAAAATCATAACGATATCGGAGCCTAAATCGCGCTGAACTTGCATTGACTTTTCAGGTGTAAGTAAGATTTTTTCACCATTAATAGGAGAACGGAAGGTGACACCGTGCTCAGTGATTTTGCGTAAATCACCCAATGAAAACACTTGAAAACCTCCAGAATCTGTGAGGATAGGTTTATCCCAATGCATGAAGTCGTGTAAATCACCATGCTGTTTGATGATACTCGTGCCAGGACGTAGCATTAAGTGAAATGTGTTTCCGAGACAAATATGCGCACCAGACTCATCAAGTTCTTCTGGTGTCATGCCTTTTACGGTGCCGTATGTACCAACGGGCATAAACGCAGGAGTCTCAACGACACCACGTTCAAATATGAGTTGGCCACGGCGAGCTTTACCGTCTGTAGCCATTAAATTGAATTTCATTTATTAACCTAACATTGGTGATTCAGTGCACTTGCCATGCCAAACTACGACTGAATCCAACGTTTTCCAAGCTTTGAACATGTTGCAAAAATAAGGGCAACAATGAGTGTAAGAATGAATAACGCATAATACTTTTGTTATACAGTAAACAAACATACGGGCTGCTTACTGTGAATTTGCGCGCGCAGTATAACAAGAAATAGCGTTCGGCTCACGTATTTTTGCGCTCTATAAACATCGCATCACCGTAACTAAAAAAGCGATATTCATCTGCTATTGCTTGGGCATAAGCTTGCATGACATTATCGCGCCCAGCAAAGGCACTAATCAACATCATTAATGTCGATTCAGGCAAGTGAAAGTTTGTCAGCATGGCATCGATCACTTTAAAGTGATAACCCGGATATATAAAAATATTGGTATCCGACATAAATTCACTAATCAATTCACTGCTAGCCGCTTGAGCTGCCGATTCTATAGAACGCACAGAAGTGGTTCCAACCGCAATCACACGCCCACCAACCGCCTTAGTTGCGAGCACTTTATCAACCACATCCTGAGATACTTCAGCATATTCAGCATGCATTTGATGCTCTTCAATGTCATCAACCCTAACTGGTTGAAAAGTACCCGCACCAACATGCAAAGTAACGAAGGCTAGCTTAACGCCTTTTTCTTTTATTCTATCTAAAATATCAAGGTCAAAATGCAGACCCGCCGTTGGCGCTGCAACCGCACCTGGTCTTTCATTGTATACTGTTTGATAGCGTTCTTTGTCGGCTTCCTCATCAGGTCTATCGATATAAGGAGGTAACGGCATATGACCAAATTCTTCAAGTAAGTCAAATACATTTTTTTCAGTCATAAACTTAATATGAAAAAGGGCGTTGTCTCGTCCAAGCATTTCAATTTGCAGACCGCCTTCCATAGTGAGCATTGCACCAGACTTTGGCGACTTAGTCGACCTAATGTGCGCCATTGCGCTGCCATCATTCAGTATTCTTTCAATTAATATCTCGACTTTCCCACCCGACTCCTTGGTTCCGTGTAATCGTGCAGGAATGACTCTGGTGTTATTGAAAATCAATAGATCGCTTGGCTGTAGCAATCCTAAAATGTCAGTGAACTTTTTATGTAAAACTTCGCCAGTATTACCATCTAGCTGCAGTAATCGGCTTTGAGTTCGTTGCTCTGTTGGATGTTTTGCAATTAAATGCTCAGGTAAATCAAAATAAAAATCTGATAGCTTCATGGTTCTCTCAAAATCGCTGAATGTCTTTGCCAGTGAGGGCCAAAATAATAAACCTAACATCTACCGTATATTATAAAATACCTTCCACTTAACCCTAATACTTAAAACGCCTGATATTTTTATTACTTTGGCGTAATCTCAGCACAAGCTTTAAATTTAGTGACGTTCTCCCAAAATAACTTACTACCCAGTTATACTGGGTATTTTTTTACCTAAAAGTCAGGCTTTGACTAGTTTTGCTGCCTTACGGCACAAATGGCACAGCACTAACGTAACTTTCATGCGCCTTTACTACGCGCAATTCATACACAATTAAGCCAATCGCGTTTTCGCATTAACGCCTTTTCGCATCAACGCTAGATTCTATTGCATGTCAGCCAGCATTTCTTCAATATCTTCATACTTAATTTGTTTAATATGGAGTACAAAGACAATTTGTAGCAATAAGTCTGCTCCTAAAATACCCTTATTTATCTTATTTCTCAGGTTATCTGCACTCTGAACAACTCCCACAGCGCTTAGTTTATCGCTAAGATCCTGATACTTGATCCCCTTTTTAGATAATTCTGTCTTTAATAATCGCTGAACTAAGTTGCGCCAATCACTTGTTTTTGGTTTCATAACACACCTATGTATAAGTTATTTTTGTAATTTATAATTCACATTTAAACATTATTTTACTCAAATGTGAAAAATAAATTTGACTTTATTTTTACCCTATGATTATACTTATGCCAAGTTCGAGGTCAGCCATGTTGTTGAATCAATATTAAGGGTCTATTATAGATGACGACATGGTAAAACACACTTTTAGGAGAAGATGAATGACGTGGGAACTATCACAACTAGCAGAAGTTATTTCTGCTCAAGAGGGATATGTAGTTACACACGAAGCAGATTGTTTGCTTATTGCAAATGAAGATGGAATTGATGCCTGGTTGGCAATTAGCGGTGAACAAATACTGGTTGAATCTTTATTGTTCTCGTTAGACGAAGTGAAAGACTCAGCAGCGTTGAACGAAGAGATTCTAAGAACGCATATGATTTTTCCTTTAACCACAATAGGTATCTCGTCAATTGCAGGAAACCAGTACTATACAGCTTTTGGCTCGTTAAGTGGCCAATCAAAAGAAGAAAGTGTGTTGATTGAAATTTCGACATTGTTTCAAAACGTAGAAGCATTTTTAGATGCTTATCAAGATTTTTTAAAATCTAACTAATTAACTGTAAATAACCGGAGATTACCATGTCAGTTTGGAAAAAATTATTTACTGCCGTAAAAGGTACCGCTACTGAAGCAGCGCAATCGGTCGTTGATACTCAAGCGATTAAAATTCTTGAGCAAGAAATTCGTGAAGCGAAAGACGAATTAAGAAAATCAGACCATGCACGTACACAAATTTTAGCAAAGTGTAAATTATCACAGCAAAAAGTAGATGGACTAAACAAGTCTATCGGAGAATATGAAGTTCACGCTAGAAAAGCGATTGACACCGATCGCCAACTAGCGCTTGATTGCGCTCAACGTGTAAGCGAGTTGCGTGACCAAGTTGAAACAGAGCAAACTTATTTGGATCAGTTCACGAAGTCAGAAAAGCAACTTGCAGGTAACATAAACCAAGCAAAAAACAACCTACGTCGTTTGGAGCAGCAAGTGGATATGATTAAGGCGACGGAATCCGTACAGCGTGCACAAGTTGCAGTATCGTCTAGTCATTTAGGCGCTAACAGCAAGATGAAAACAGCAACTGAATCATTATCTCGGATTCAAGAAAAGCAAACATTGCGAAGTGCTGAACTTGAAGCCGCTGAAGAACTAGCACAAGGCGATTCCTCCGATGATCTTGAAAAACGGTTGGCTGGAGCGGGTATTAACGGCGGTTCAGCATCAGCTGATGACGAACTAAGCCGAATACTTGGTAAGTAAGTTAATTGGAAACGGCAGCCCTAGGGTTGCCGTTTTTTGTCGTATCTTAAATTTAAAGGAAAATTTTCATTCATGTTCCATTGGGTAAGACTCAAAAAACTATGTGTGAAATACTTTTCCGAGTTGCGTTGGCACACTTTAGTAGCAGCGCTTTTATTTTATACAGTCTCCAGTTGGATATTGCTTTTCTTAGCAGGCGAGCATGCCTTACTAAACGCATCTGACTATTTTTATTGGCTTGTTGTTACCGGCTCAACTGTCGGTTATGGTGATATGTCGCCGTCAACACCGGCGGGTAAGCTAATTGTTGCGTTGTATGTTATTCCGCTTGGGTTAAGTATATTTGCTTTGATCATTGGACGCATTGCGTCATGGGTAAGTGATCAATGGAGAAGAGGAGCAAGAGGTTTGAAACCGTTAAATGTCTCTAATCATATTTTAATTATTGGTTGGAATGAGAAACGCACTGAACAATTATTAAAACTGTTAATGAAGGAAAAGCAAGATATGCCGGAAAATCCGGATATTGTGCTTTGTGTAAAGGCAGATATTGAAAATCCGCGCCCATCAGAAATTGAATTTGTGCATGTCAGTTCATTTAATCAGGACGAGGATATGGACCGAGCATGCATCGCAACGGCAAAAACAATACTCATCGATAATCCATATGACGACCTCACATTAACGACGGCCTTGTATTGCTCTAAGCGCAACCCTAAAGCGCACAAAGTGGCGTATTTTGAAGATGAAAACTTAGTCGGCTTATTACAACAGCATTGTCCTGAAGTTGAGTGCACACCAAGCGTTGCAGTCGAAATGCTCGCAAAGTCAGTATCCGATCCTGGTTCTAGTCTTTTACATCATGATTTATTGGATGTAGAAGAGGGTCAGGCACAGTTTTCAGTAGAATTACCGAGTAATGTTAGTGATTTAAGCGTTGAAAAGCTATTTTTAGGCCTTAAAAGACAATATAACGCGACATTCATCGGCTATTCATCGCCACAAAGGTTAAATCACATATCCGTTAATCCGAATTTCGATGATGTAGTAAAACCCGGTAACAAAGTGTTTTATATAGCAGAGCATCGTATCAATAATATTGATTGGAATAGCCTGAACTTATAATAAATAAGAGCTGAAGGAGTTGAATATGTTTGGTAAATTATTCGGAAAAAAAGATAAAGAGCAGGCACATAAACCTGACAGCCCAGAAATCATGGGCTTGTACTTGGGCGGTTCATTCGAGCTCGATCCACTCAAACTAAAATTAATAGAACCGGCCCTTAAAGTCAATGGTGCTGCGAGCAAGCACCTTATTCAAGCTGTTGGCAAAGTAATACTTGATACTGGCGGCACCATGTTTCGTTTTTATACTGACGATGATGCTTTTTTGCAAATAATTACCGATGGTGGCGAAACAGAGAATCACATTACCGACGTCAAACTCTGGTATTTTTATGATACCAAAACAGTGGGTTCCGAGACTCAATGGCAAGACTTAATTAACAATGGTATTTCACAGCCTGTGTATTCATTAGATGGCGACGACTATGGGCGTGTTTGGGATGCAGTTGGCGAGATATCACCTCCAGTAGCAATGACAGAAACTACTTTCGAACAAGACGGTGATGTTACTACAACCGATCAATTTGTAATGCTTTATGAGAAATCTATTTCAGAAAATGATGTGGAAGCTATGTTAGTATCAGGAGAAGAAAAGATAGTTGGCAATAACCATGACCGATGTTTGGTCATTAGCACTGGTTTTAACTTGTCACCTGCAGATATAATAATAAACGGTTAAGGAAAATAAAATGGACGCAGTACTCAACTCAATCGCCGGATTACAGAATTTCGCTTTATATTTTGTTATCTCTATCGCCCTATTCTTTGTTTTCAAAATTGTCTATGCTTTCGTAACACCGCATGATGAATGGAAATTGGTAAAAGAAGAAAAAAGTACCGCCGCTGCTATCGGTTTTGGTGGCGCAATGATTGGTTTTGCTATTGCATTGTCAGGTGCAGTTAAGAATTCAGAGTTTTTACTCGATTATGCCATTTGGGGTGTCGTTGCAATTGTCGCGCAACTGCTCGCATTTGCACTTTTGCGCTTTACCTTCATGCCAAAAATTGCTGAACGAATTCAAAACAATGAAGTATCCGCAGGCGTCATGTTAGGCGCAATGTCAGTTGCTGTAGGCTTGCTTAACGCCGCTTGCATGAGCTACTAAGGAGTAATCCAAATATGCAAACTAACAGTAATCAAAAACGCAGTAACAATATTAATATCTCGAAAATGCGTAAAGCGTTTTCATTTAAACCGTTGGCATTGGGTGTTGCCTCTGTGCTACTCAGTGCTTGTTCTGGCGGAAAAGAAGAAGCTGTCGTATTTAAAAATGTCAATGACTGTGTCGATGCGCTCCCTAGTATGGCGCAAAAATGTGAAACAGCATACAAAGGTGCCTTAGCTGAAGCGGCTAAAACAGCCCCTAAGTACAACAGTAAAAACGATTGTGAATATGAATTTGGACGCAATCAATGCCAAACTTATAACAACAGTGGCAGCTCGATTTTCATGCCATTGATGGCAGGCTACATGATAGGTAACTTAATGTCGCCGCGCCCATATTATCAACCCATGTTTACTTCCTATTCCCGTTATTCGTCCTATCGGAATAACTGGGTTGGAGCCGATGGCCGTAACTTTGGTGATTCGAGAAGGAGCAAGCTCAGCGTAAGTTCGAGTGCGTTCAACAAAAAGCCAGCTATTACTCGCACAATCAGTCGCGGTGGTTTTGGTAGCAGTGTGCGTGCAAAAGCCTCATGGGGCAGCAGAAGTAGCGGCAAAGGCTGGGGTGGCTAAGTGCTGCGACTTCCCATTGATGCGAGAAACAACTGGCAACAAATGGCGCGTGATTACGGATTTCATTTCCATACTATGCACGGACAAGCTTACTGGGATGAAACCGCTTACTATCAATTTACATTAGAGCAGATAGAGAGAGACCTTGAGTCTCCAACTGAAGAAATCCACCAGATGTGTTTACATGTGGTGGACCTTGTCTCTAAAAGTGAAGAGAGACTGACTCAATTTGCTATACCGAGTGATTACTGGCAAGCAATTGCAGATTCATGGCAAGCAAAAGAACCGTCTCTTTATTCAAGATTGGACTTGGTATACGACGGAAGATCGCCAGCCAAGCTGCTTGAAAATAATGCAGATACCCCCACCAGTTTATACGAATCAGGTTTTTGGCAATGGTTGTGGCTTGAAAATAATGTAGACAATAACCAACTCAGTAAACGTGCCGACCAATTTAATTCATTGCAAGAAAAACTCGTCAATCGCTTCAAAGTGATTGCCGATTACTACGGCATTAACTATCTTCACTTCGCTTGTTGCAAAGACACTGATGAGGACCGAGGTACGGTTCAATATTTACAAGACTGTGCGAAAGAAGCAGGCCTCGATGACTACTTTGTTCACATTGAAGATATAGGAATTGCAGAGAGTGGTGAACTCACTGACTTGCAAGACCAAATTATGTCACATTGCTTTAAACTATATCCATGGGAGTTTATGCAACGTGAAGAATTTGGCCCTCACGCCTTAAAAGCGAATACTGGCTGGATTGAACCTATATGGAAAAGCGTTCTCTCAAATAAAGCATTGCTGCCGCTGTTGTGGCAGGAATTCGAAGGACATCCTAATTTATTACCTGCTTTTTTTGAATCTGATATGGGAAGTATGAATGCGCTTTCAGACGTCAAAAAATGGGTTAAAAAACCACTTTATTCTCGCGAAGGTGCGAATATTGATATTTTAGAGAATGGTAAAATGAGCCTCTCATCGGACGGTCCCTATGGCGAAGAGGGATTTATTTATCAAGCGCATACGCCATTGCCGAAATTTACTGATAACTATACCTTAATCGGATCGTGGTTGGTCGATGATGAAGCTGCAGGTATATCGGTACGTGAAGACAAGTCGGCTATTACCCAAGACCTCTCGCGCTATATGCCACATATTATTTTGTAATTCTTTTTAATCAGCAGGGTAAGTCACATTGAGCGCAGTAAAATCACCGAGCACTTTAAAACAACAACTTATTTGGGTTATCTATGTTGTTGGTTTTTTAACTGTGATTGAAGCAGTCAACATGCTCAGTGGTCGCTACTTTAATCAGTTTAGTATTTATCCGAGAGATCTAAATTACCTAGCCTACATTTTTACAGCACCGTTTTTACACGCCAACTTTGCTCACTTTGTATCCAACGTAGTGACGTTATCGATATTTTCACTATTGTTGTTACAATTTGGAGGAAAACGCTTTGTTACCGTGTCTTTTGGGCTAATCGTAATGACCGGTTTACTGGTATGGATGTTTGCTAGAACGTCATTTCATTTAGGTGCAAGTGGCATTATTTACGGGTATTTTGGTTACTTGGTATTGGCTGGATTTCTCAGTAAACGCTTCTTTCAGATCATTATTTCAGTGCTTGTCGCGTTTTTCTATGGAGGGATGATTTGGGGCGTTTTACCCAGCCAACCCTACATATCTTGGGAATCACATTTATTTGGTTTCATTGCAGGTTTATGTTTAGCTTGGTGTTTACGAAATCGTTCGTAATTTGAAACAAAATCAGCGAGGCATTGTCTCGTTGTTTTTGTACAATCCCATAAATTTAAAAAGAGCAGTCTAATTCACATGTCTGAAACAGCAAAAGCACAAACTAAACAAACCGGTTTTTTAGGCAATTTAATATTTAATATTGCGGTCCCAGTCCTAGTAATGAGCTATTTAAGTTCAGACGAGTACCTCGGCCCCGCCTGGAGTATTGTTTTAGCGCTTGCTTTCCCCTTAATCTTTGGTCTGTATGACCTAAAACAAACTAAAAAAGTAAATGTTTTTTCGGTCCTGGGCATTGTTAGCGTGCTGCTAACAGGTGGGATTAGTTTGCTGAAACTTCCCGCTGAGTATATTGCGATAAAAGAGGCTGCTATTCCAGGTTTGATTGGCTTAGCCGTCATCATTACGCAGTACAGCAAAAAACCCTTGGTAAAAGCACTCATTCTTAATGAGCAGTTAGTTAATTGGCCAAAACTAAATGAAACTTTAGAGGAAAAAGGCTTAACAAATGTATTTAATAGTAAGGTTGCGGTTAGTTCATACATTGTCGCAAGTTCATTTTTCTTATCTTCGGTGTTAAATTATTTGCTGGCTACATGGATATTGGTATCCGAACCAGGCACCACTGCTTATACAGAAGAGCTAGGGCGAATGACCGCATTAAGTTACCCCGTTATCGTCATTCCTAGCATGATTTTGCTAATATTTGCATTGATGTATCTGTTTAAACAAATTTCTAGTGTTACTGGAGAGCCTATTGAAAGCTTTCTGCATCAGTAGTCTTTCACGGTTCTGATAACGTATACTTAGGCATCAATGAAAATTAGATGCCTTTTTTATGCTAGCCCTAAAAGATTTAAAGAAAAGTTATACTGATGCCGGTGAGCACCACACCATTCTCAACAATATTAACTTAACCATAAACGCAGGTGACAGCATCAGTATTCAAGGTGCGTCTGGGTCAGGAAAGTCCACTCTTTTACATCTTTTAGCTGCGCTAGATAAACCCGATAGTGGGGAAATACTGTTAAACAATTCACAACAGCCAAATCAAGGTAACGACATTACTCACTTCACTGAAAAACAAGCGGACGCATATCGCCAATTTAGAGTTGGGCTTATCTTTCAAAAATTCAATTTAATTGACTGTATTACAGTGATGGAAAATGTCATGTTACCGGCCAAAATAACCGGAAACGTACGAGGCGAATATATTCAAGAGCTGTTGGACGCTCTGGATATTCATCGTCATATAAACAAACTCCCTAGTCAACTTTCTGGCGGCGAACAGCAGCGAGTTGCTATTGCCCGCGGATTGTCGCATCAACCACCTCTTTTGCTAGCAGACGAACCTACAGGAAACCTGGATAGTAAAAATTCAGACCTTGTTAGTCATCTATTAGTGAATACTTGTAAGAAGCTCAATACCGCACTTGTGATGGTAACTCACAGTCAAAAAGTAGCATTGCTTACTCAGCAGCAATGGTATTTAGACGATGGCAGGTTGACCCAGATTTAATATGAAATATTGGCCATTCCTTTTTGTTTTATTAAAAAGCTATCGTAATAGCAAATTTAGCCTGAGCATGTTGATGGCCTCGCTAATTATTGCGGCTGCGGGTCTAAGTGCCGTGCTGGTAATCAATAGCAGCGCTAAACAAAGCTACAGTAGCGAGCAACAATTTCTAATCGCAAACGTCACATATACCATTACGTCGACTTCATCCAAGCTAAAACTCAGCAAGCAGGACTATTCAGCTTTAAGAGTAAAAGGCGTTAACCAATTGGTTGCCGTAGCGCAAACAAGGCAGCATGTATACGTAAATAACCAACGTATTACGCAAAGGCGTATTGATTTCACCGGCATAGACACTTTTTCATTAATTACCCAACCCAGCTTTTCAAACCCAGTACCTTTAGCAGAGCAGAAAAATACGACTGCACAGCCTAAGGCGGAGACAAGCAGAGCAGCGGATGAAGCTAATCGACTGATTAGGCAATTAAGCTTTAATGAACCCACAGCTATACTGCACCCGCAGTTGCTTGAAACTCTAGAAGAGGGTACTAGCGCGAACTTGAGCCAACAGTTCACAACTCAGTCTGGCGAGCCTTTAGCAGAACTTGTCGCATTTGAAAGCGCCGTGTTAGGTAATGATATCATTATGGACATTGCCGAATTGTACCGCCTTTATCCCAGCGCCGAGTTGTCGATGTTGTTAGTTGTTGGCGACTTAACAAGGGTTCAAGAGGACGCACTTCGGCAGCTATTGCCAGACAATCTCAAATTAACCAGTTCTAATGGCGGTGAACAGGATTCAGAACTGACCAGCAGCTTTCACTTAAACTTAATGGCAATGGCATTACTGATGTTTGTTGTGTGCCTTTTCATTGTGGTCAACGCCGTTAATTTACTATTAAATTCGAGATTAACGTGGCTTAAAATTTGTCGACAGCTAGGTATTTCAAGACAACAACTGTTTGTTGTGCAGTTAATTGAAATTGTATTGCTTACTCTTTTAGCCAGCTTTATTGGGGTTTTATTGGGTATTGAATTAGCGAAATTAGCCTCACCTACCGTGCAAGCAACCCTTGAAAATTTGTACTCAGTAGAGGTAGGTTTCGGTGAAGTATCCATTATTGGATTATTCATTCAAGTATTTGGTATTTGCCTGATTGGCAGTATCTGCGCGACCTTCATTCCATTAAACAAATTAAATCATCAGTTGGCACAAACCAAAGATGTACCCTTATCCCTTACTCAACAACGTTTTTGGAATGGCGTCATTTGGCTTAGTTTTAGCCTTTTTGCAGGTATCGCCTATGTCATATTAAATAATGCACAAGCGCTTTGGTTATTGCTTATCGCCACCGCATTAGTGATTTTATCTGGCTGTTGTTTACTGCTCGCCAATTACCCAAGTATGCTAGCGTTTATTCAACGCTTTATTCCAGATCGGTTTCCATTGTTGCAACTCAGCTCCAAGCAAAGTTTGGCACTGTCAGGAAAAACCAAAATTGCTTGTTGTGCATTTTTTATCGCCGCTACCAGTAACATTGGAATGAATTTAATGGTCGACAGCTTTCGTGGCGCGACCGTAGGATGGCTTGAACAACGATTGGCGGCGGACTATTATGTTTATAATAGCGGCGAGCCCAACATCGCTGAGTTAGCCAAGAACACAGGTGTGAATGTTTCCCAACGATTAGAAAACTATATTTCTTTTCAAGGCAAAGAGATACAGCAATTTAGCTATCCTAGTGATGAGTTTTATCAGCAGGCTATGGTGTTTTATGAGCAAAGCGAAAATGAAAATTTATGGCGGCAATTTGAGCAAGGTAAGGGTGTTTTAGTTAATCAACAGTTTGCATTTGGTTTTAAATATAAGGTTAATGATGTAATTGAGCTTCCACATCCATCCACAAGCGAACTATCGTCGTATACAATATTAGGCATTGTTTATGATTTTGGCAGCCCTTATGCGCAAGTGTTAATGCCATTCGACATGTTTGAATTATCAAAATCGAAATGCTGCATATTTGCATTGCAAGGCGCGGAGAGTAAGATTGATTTGTTAAGAGAAAAGATGCTGGCGGCAGGACTCGATCCAGACATGCAATTACTAAAAACCGAAGACTTACTGGCATTATCAATGCAAGCTTTTGACGACACCTTTATTATTACTGATGGATTAAATGTGGTCACACTACTTGTTGCCGCATTATCACTGGCATGCGCTATTATTGTTCTGATGAATGATATTCGGCCACAAAATATGTTGATCCGAAGTATGGGAGTATCTGCATTGAAAACCCAACTACTGGCTTTATTTCAATACTTATTGTTGTGTTTTGTTGCATTAATATTCGCGACTCCTTTTGGTATATTATTAAGTTGGATATTAATTGTCGATATCAACTATCAAGCTTTCTCATGGACCTATCCATTAATTATCAACCCACTGAAGATACTTCAAATATATGCAACGAGTTTATTGGTTGTGGCTACCGTTATCGCCATCCCCATCGTTCGAGCTGGAAGAAGGCCACTCATTGAGGATATCCGATGGGTAAATTAATCAAGCTTTTTACCTCACTGGTCACCTCACTTTATACCTTGCTTACTATTATGTTGCTTGTTGTGGTCGTGTTTACCGTGATCGTGTTTACTAGTGATGGTATCGATAATGCGTCGAGTAATATTAAGGCGCTGTTTTCTAGCATAAAAAGCACTAGTGTAAACACTGCAGATGAAACTTCGCAACAATCGTTTGGGAGAGGCTTCAGCGCGTCTGATCCACAAAACTTAGGCAACGTTGCCGATCCAAATTACGTCATCACGTTTCCCAAAGACCATTATTCGCATGATTCATTTGATATCGAATGGTGGTATTTAACCGCAAACTTGCAGGATGGTGAAGGCAACGATTATGGTTTGCAATGGACGCTGTTTCGCTTTCGAAATCCAAATGCAAATGCAAAGCTTAGTAAAAGTCAGCAAGCAAGTCTAAAGCATGGCACTGATGACGATAGCTTAATGCTTGAAGACAGGCCCAAAGCAGTAGGATCAGATTGGAGCAACGAACACATTTATATGGCACATGCTTCTGTGCATAGTGAATCCAAACATTGGTTTTCAGAGAAGTTTGCGCGCGGCAATGTAGGTAATGCAGGTGTAGAAAAATCACCGTTTAAACTGTTTATTGATGATTGGCAATGGCAAAGTCCTACTGCAGGATTATTGCCCTCAAACCTGACTTTTAACACCAAACTAATCAGTAATAGTGCAAGTAATAATAATGAAAATAGCAAAGGCGAAAACAGCAACACGGATTCTTATCTCAATGTTCAACTCAATTTAGCCAATACTGGACCTTTCATTTTACAAGGGCAACGTGGTTACAGTATAAAGTCAGCTAATGGCAAACACGCCTCTCATTATTATAGTGCGCCATTTATAACGGTTGAAGGAACATTTACAGCACGTGACAGTGGCAAGCAGATAGCGGTCAATGGCAATGCGTGGTTTGATCAAGAATGGACTTCGCAGTTGCTTGATGAAGCAACCTTAGGCTGGGACTGGTTGTCACTGCACCTTGACAATGGCGACAAGATTATGGCCTTTCAAATGCGCTTGCAAGACCAAGCTGATTATATAACTGGCACATACATTAATGCTGATGGCTCAACAACAACCTTAAGGCCCTCCGATATAGAACTGAATGCCATTGAGTTAACATCTGTTGGTAACAAAAAGCTGCCGTTGTATTGGCAACTCAAAGTTGAAATTAAGGGCGTAGAAGTTAGCATTAAAGCAACTAAGAATGACCAATGGAACCCAGCGTCAATTGCATATTATGAGGGTACTGTAGCGGTTAGTGGGACACATAGCGGTAAAGGGTTTCTGGAATTAACAGGTTATTAATATAGTGTCTATCAATAAAAATTTTCCTGCACCATTACAAAATATTTAGCTTTTATGCATTGATATAGTTACCAAAAAGCACTATTTATTTATCTAGTAAGTTGACAGTCATTGGCCTAACGCGTTTGCTGCTGGTTGGAACCGCAACAATGCTCTTGTTGCCCAAAGTACAGGTCTTACAAGCGAGTCAAAGAGGCCAGATATGCATGATGAAATGACGGCATTTGCAATTAATGCGCGTGAAATACATAAACTATTTTCAAGCCACCAGCGGCTTAAAAAAAGAATTAAGGCGCTTGAATAAGCGCCTTAGCATACCTATTCGTTATCGCCTAAAAATTCGAAGATCTGTTTAGCAATATCAGTATTATTCAAGTTACCAGCAAATGCTTGTGAACCTGCGCCAAACGCATAAACTTCGACATCAACGCCGGTATGACCTGACGTTGTCCAACCGGTATTAGTGCGTTTATCTAAGATAGACTTCAATACACTCTCGCGCTCTGCAGGCTCCATATCAACTGACATGCCACTGATAAGATTTTTTTCATCGCCGTTCAATGCAAAGCCAAACATATCTTCAATATATAAGGCCATATCCTCTTCATCCGTTATTTTTTCAGACATGACTGTTACTGATGCCTTCATGTTTTGAATAAACTCCGGACTCCAACGATAGTCCCCATCAGCGCCTATTGTTAGTCCACCGGTGCTGTGATCAGCGGTCAGCACAACCAGCGTATCTGGATGCATATCGACATAGTTTTTCAGCAACTTTATGGTTTGTTCTAAATCTTCCATTTCGCCCATCGCTGAAGCGATATCATTAGCATGCCCTGCCCAATCAACTTGGCTCGCCTCGACCAATAAAAAATAGCCATTAACATTTTCTAACTGCGATATGGCACTTTCGGTTAATACGGAGAGTCGATAAGGGTTAGTGTCATCCAATGCTTTAGATAACCCTTTATCAGCAAACAAACCCAAGGTTGGTTTACCTTTTGGTAATGCTAACAAGTCAGTGTAGGAGTCCGCATATTGATAGCCTAAGGCCTTAAATTCATCAACCAGGTTGCGGTCATCACGAATAAAGTAGCTCCAACCACCGCCTAACATTACATCTGCGACATTCTTGTTGTTGATACGATCATCAAGAAAGGAATCGGCTATTTCGTTGTAATTATTTCGAGATTCGTTGTGTACAATATATGCCGCAGGTGTTGCATGCACAATTTGTGAAGTCACTGCGACGCCTGTCTTTTTACCCACTTTTTTAGCGCGTTGAAGAACACTTTCTAATGGTTTTTTATCGACATCTAAACCAATTGCACCGTTGTATGTTTTAATGCCAGCAGACAGTGCTGTTGCACTCGCTGCTGAGTCGGTTATATAACCAGACACGGATGCTGGGTAGGTTCGTGAGGTCCCGACTAAGAAAGGATCAAGCGCAGTAGGCTCAACCATTGGCGTGTTTGGCTCATCTTTATATAAGCGATAAGCTGTGGTGTAAGCAGGTCCCATTCCATCAGAAATCACCATAATAATGTTTTTCGGGGTATTTACGTTGGTTTGAACCTCACTCGTATCTTGTTGCTTCGTGGTTGTGCAAGCTGCGCTAAACAGGGTAACTGCCGCAACCATATTAATTGTATAAAATTTTTTTTTGACCATGTGACTTAATAACCTCTGAAAAATTCACAACATCATGAATTTATTGTGCTTTACCACTCAATTTACAATGTCTATATAAACCGACAGCGAAGAATTGTACAATTCCCATGAACACTTTTGTCGGAAAGAAAATACCAATATTTCGGTTCGAATAACAAAACATCTTGACGTATGCCTTAAATATACCGCTTATCACCCTAGAATGCCAAACACAAAATTGCTTTGTCTATGACACTAAACATCAGGTTAATAAACATCATGTCGGTAAATGTGAGCATTATTATCGTGCTTATTTTTGCCTAATGTAGTTCTAAAATTTATCAGTCAATGGGATCATTTTGAGTTATCCAACATACTAAAAACGCTGATCCCCAACATTTAGTACCTTATTCAAAACTAGAAGCATCATCACAATGCTTATCCGACACTCAATTATATTTATTTTATAATGGTGTAATTCTAATTAAAAATCATAAGATTCAGAAGCTTATAATCAATACCGACACTCGCCCTCCCTATCAGCAAACCCTTTATTCATATAATGAATAACTAAGATAAGTTTCATACTGTTTTTTTATTCATCATTGCAACATAGGATGGGCGTGTATTCTCCGATAAGCAGGCGGCTAGGTTAGTAGCTTTAGTTAGTAGCTTAAAACAAAAGCAATCGGCGAGTTTTAATAAGTAACTGACAACAGCGAATAAAATTAACGACGCGGTGTAATGTCACCAGTTTCAATATCTTCACACAACATGGAGATGTTCAAGAAATGGCAAAAGAGGAAAACAATATGTCACAGTATCAGCAAGACTTAGAAAACATAGCTAAATTAAAAGCCTCTCAAGGCAAAGCATGGAATGCAATAAGCCCTGAATATGCAGCGAGAATGAAAACCCAAAACAGATTCACAACAGGGTTAGACATCGCAAAATATACTGCCGGCATTATGCGCACTGATATGGCTGAATATGACGCCGACTCAAGCCAATATACGCAATCCCTAGGCTGCTGGCATGGTTTTATAGGCCAGCAAAAAATGTTGTCGGTAAAAAAACATCAAGGCACAACAGCTAAAAGCTACCTTTATTTATCAGGTTGGATGGTCGCAGCATTGCGTTCAGAGTTTGGTCCATTACCAGACCAGTCAATGCACGAAAAAACATCGGTTTCTTCTCTAATAGAAGAATTGTATACATTTTTACGTCAAGCCGATGCCAGAGAACTGGGCAAGCTTTTTGAACAACTTGATACAAACCGAGCTCAAGGCCTAGATACAAAAGATATTCAAGCGCAAATAGACAATTTTGAAACTCACGTAGTTCCTATTATTGCCGACATTGATGCGGGTTTCGGTAATGAAGAAGCTACTTACTTACTAGCCAAGAAAATGATTGAAGCTGGTGCTTGCTGTATTCAAATTGAAAACCAAGTATCTGACGCTAAACAATGTGGCCACCAGGACGGTAAAGTAACGGTTCCACATGAAGACTTTTTAGCCAAGATCAATGCTGTACGGTATGCATTCCTGGAGCTAGGTGTCGATGACGGCGTTATTGTCGCGCGCACAGATTCCTTGGGTGCAGGTTTAACTCAGAAAATCCCAGTGTCAAGTAGTGACGGCGATTTAGCTGCTCAGTACAATGCATTTTTAGAAACAACGCCAGTCAACTCAATTGATGAATTAAGCAACGGCGATACTGTTATGAAATTGGACGGTAAGCTAGTTAAGCCAGTGCGCCTGCCAAATGGACTATATAAGTTCAAAGACAACAGCGGTTTTGATCGTGTTGTACTTGATTGCATCACATCATTACAAAACGGTGCTGACCTGTTATGGATTGAAACCGAAAAGCCGCATGTTGGTCAAATTGGTGACATGGTTCGAGCAATCCGTGAAGTAACGCCGTCAGCTAAACTTGTTTACAATAATAGCCCGTCATTTAACTGGACATTAAGTTTCCGTCAACAAGTATTTGATACATGGTTGGAAGAAGGTAAAGATGTCAGCGCTTATGACCGCGCTGCTTTGATGTCAGCAAGTTATGATAGCGCTGAAATTGCGCTGGAAGCCGACGAGAAAATACGCACATTCCAAGCTGATGCTGCGCGTGAAGCTGGTATTTTCCATCACTTAATTACATTACCAACTTATCATACTGCAGCGTTGTCCACTGATAACCTTGCAAAAGGCTACTTCGGTGATGAAGGCATGTTAGCTTATGTTAAAGGTGTTCAGCGTCAGGAACTTCGTCAAGGTTTAGCTTGTGTTAAACACCAAGCAATGGCTGGTTCTGACTTAGGCGACACACATAAAGAATATTTCTCAGGGGAGCAAGCATTAAAAGCCTCTGGTGACGACAATACGATGAACCAATTCGATGTTGTTGATTAATATTTGTTTTTAAACTAAGGGTTTGATGTGACGCAAGGTTAATATCGAACCAACCAACGACTCTTGTTCTGCGCCCTTCGGGGCGTTTTTTTTTGTCTTTAGATGTTAAAAATCGATGATACAAAT